>Ga0169931_10004677_pt1 | contig 21188 bp, 25 predicted proteins | sample Kivu_15m_20L_FD_129675 | JGI IMG/M metagenome (GOLD analysis project Ga0169931, IMG submission 129675) | Freshwater microbial communities from Lake Kivu, Western Province, Rwanda to study Microbial Dark Matter (Phase II) - Kivu_15m_20L... | ecosystem: Environmental > Aquatic > Freshwater > Lake... | reverse complement strand
TTTTTGCATTATTCATTTTTTTTCTATTATTTGTTTGTTCAAAATCAACTTCTTCTTGCATCAATGGTTTTAACATATTATAACCACTCTGTAATTTATTATCATCATCATCCATTTCAAATTGCCTTTCAAAATCCTTATTAAATTTATCTAAATCAAAACTATTATTTTTTGAACTAGTAGAACTACTTTGTTTATTTGAACTTGTAGAAACATTTTGTTTATTTGAAACAGTAGAAACATTTTGTTTATTTAAATCAGTAGAAGTATTTTGTTTATTAGAACCAGTAGAACCAGAACCGGAAGAAGTGGTAGGACCAGTCGAACCAGTTAAATATTCAAATATATCTCCTTCTTCATCATTTTCTTCTCTATCATATTTATTCCAAATAGAATTATTATCATCTTCAGGACTATGTATATTATTATTAGAAAAGTTTTCTTTATTATGATATGAAAAATATAAACATCCAAAAATACTACTTATAATAATGGTAATTAAAAATACAGCTAAAACACCAATTGGAGTAATCTTTCTATCACTATAAATATAAACAATAATAAATGCAATTAAAAATATTAAAACTGGATACATTTATCCTATATTTCTTATATATTATAATTAAATATTATTTTATAATAAAAAGATAAATTATATATAATATAGTATTATAAATGGAAGATTTATATGAAAATACAAATGTTAATGAATTAAAATTTAAAGATTTTGATTTAACTGAAAAAAATAAATATAAAATATTAAATAAAGAATACAATAATAAAAATGGTATAATTATATTTTATGCTCCTTGGTGCAGTCATTGTCAAGATATGGTTAATTATTGGGATAATATTGCTATAAACTTTAAAAATATATATCCTATATGTGCTGTAAATACAGATGATTTTAAAAATAAAAACAATATGTTAATGTCATTTTTTAATATAAGACATTTTCCAACAATAAAAGAATTTAATAAAGAGAATATTATATCAAAAAATGAATTAAATGTTAGTAAAGATTCATTAACAAATTATATATGGTCTAAAGTATATTCTAAATAATTGGAAATTTTTAAAATATTTTTATGATCATCATCATCATTATTAAATTCTATAACATAATTTTCATTAGTTTCAACAATAGTTTTTTTTTCTAATATTTTAATTTTTTTAATATAGTAAAAATAAGGTTTATTATTATGTAAATTATTATTATTTAAAAAATAAATAATTTTTAAATTTTCTAATTTATTAATTTTATAATTTATATATTTAATTATATCATTTCTATCTAATGAATAAACAATAGAAGTATTAAATAAGTTATTAAATTCTTTAATTATATTAAGTAATATAACATTATTTATTAATGTATTTTCAAGATTATTTACCATAAATTTTAGAAATATATATATTTCATGTTTATTTAATGATCTATACCAATTATTATTATCATTATTAAAATTTTCATAGGTAAATAAAGGTTTATTAGTAATATCATTAATATGATTATGATAATTAAATAACCAAGTTTTTAGACAAATATCAATATGAATAATATCACTAAAATTTTCTAAAAAATCAATTCTACAATCTAAACAAGGATAAATTTTACAAATATCATAAATAATATTTTTTTTAATATAATAATTAAGATCAATATCAGAAATATAATGAAGAATTTTCCAAGTTAATCTACCAAATTTTTCCATTTTAATAAATATATATTTAATTAAATAATATAATTAAAGATATTTTTATATACTAAAATAAAATAAAATTTAACTAGTGCGATATAAACGATTTAATGCAATTACTTGAGTTTGAGTATAATTAAAAGTTCCATTTTGAGAATTAGGAACACTAGCAAGAACACCTTGAATTAAATTTAATAGAAATGTTGTATTAATAAAATTAAATTGGAAAGTAAAACATTTACAAGTTTGAATACCACTTTGTTGATATTGAGAATAAGATTGATCAGACTGATATTGATTTTGATAAATAACAGGAGTAGAAGATAACATTTCAGTAATAAGATCTTTACCTCCACCATAAACAACACAATAAACTTCTAAAGCAGCTAAACTTTTTTGAATAAATGCTAAATTTGCAATATAACCACCAGGAATACCTCTTAAAACTTGTAAAATTTGCCATGTAGTAAAGGTTTGAGGAGTAGTATTATAAGTAGGATCAATAAGATTATAATTAGTAAATGGAGTATGAACAAAACAATAACATGCTTTAGGATCACGATTATATATATCCATTGTAGTGTTATAATTCCCTAATAAATTTGTCCAATTACGATAATTTGAAAATACACTCTGTAATGGGTCTGTCATTATATATTTATATCTATATATTATATATTTTTATAATATTTTATTTTATTTTATTTACTTACTTTATATTATTATTATAAAAAATAATATTATAAATAAAAATAATATTATTTAACTAATTAATATTTATATAATTATAGACTTAAGAACAACCACCAATTTCAAGAGGACGACGTTGAGTATCTGGTTCAATTGTGCTTTGATTCCAAATACTAACAGCAACTTGAGGATTGGGTGGTTCAGAACGTAATTGAAGATTAGCATTTCTAAGTGTTTGACCAACTGTATTAAGTCCATAACACCAACCAGCTTGTAAAAAGTTTTTATCTTTAAGAGTATTATTACCAGTAGGATATAATTTACTAAAAGATAAAGGATCAGTATCATCAGATTTAGGAAGAAGTTCAGCAGGGGTTAATTGATCTTTAGGGAAACAAGTAGCAGCACGGAGTTCAGCAGTTGTAGCCATTTCATCACTATCTTGACTAACAGGTCTTCCAACTAATTCATTATCTTCATAATTAGCAGCACGAGTTCCAACCTCTTGATCTCCTCTACTTCCCATATGTTCAGGTTTTTCTCTAGGATCAGCCATAGCTCCATCTAAATTCATAGGAGCATTAGATACTGAAACTTCTCCTTCATTCTTAATAGGATTTGAATATCGTTGTAAAACATATAAAACAACAAATACCAAAACTATGATTACCAATAATGTTAAAATATTTCTCATGTATATATAATACGAAAATATTTTTTTTTTTATAATTAACTAACAAGATTTAATTAATTTATATAAAATTAATTAATTCATATTTTTTTATAAATTCTAATTAATTATAATTGTTTTATGCATTGTCTTAATTTTCATCTTTTTATTTTTATCTTTTTTACTTTTTTTATCCTTTTTTATTTTTTCTTTCTTATTATTTAATTCATTTCTATCTTCTATTAAAACTTCTTCATTAATGATATTTGATTCATTATTATTTATTAACTCAATATTATTATTTTCTAAAATATCTTTATTTTCTATATTATTACTTAAATTATTTTCTAAAATATTATTTTTATCATTTTCTTCTTTTAAAATATTATTATTTTCAGAAATACTATTGTTATTATTTTCAGAAATATTATTGTTATTATTTTCAGAAATACTATTGTTATTATTTTCAGAAATATTATCATCTAAATAATTAATAAAGTTTTCTTGATCAAAATTATTATCATCTTCATCATAAAAAGTGTGATTATCTTGATATTCTTCTTCTTTTAAAAAACCTACTAATTCCCATTCAGCACTATGTTGTTGATTTAAAAATCTGATACCATTTAATCTTAAATGAGGACAAATCCATGCACCTTTTTTTAAATATTCAGAATCAGGTATTAAAATTTTATCTTTTTTATATGGAATATTAACTTTTATAAAAACCTTGTCTTTTTTAAATCGAATAGTTGGTTTCATATAATCTTCAACAACATCAAGAGGCATTTCTTTTTTAAACCAATTAAAAGATTGTTCGAATATAGTGCTAATATTTTTTTCATCAATTTCACTAAAAAATTGATATAAAGAATAATCTTTTCTTTTTCTTAATTCTAATGATATATATGCTTTATTATCAGAAATAGTTATATCAGAAATACATTTTAAAAGATTGGTTAATACAATGAATGAATTACCATTATTTGTAATTCTAGCAATATAGTTTTTTTTATCTTTTTCAGGTTTAGAATATTCAATATTATTAATATTAATTTTCTTATATTCAAATAACATATTATCCATTATTAAATTGGTTAATTTTATAAAATCATATTATAAATTTTGTAAAATATAAAAACGCAATATTTATAGTATATTAGTATGATCTTTAACTATTGGATAATTTAAATATAATGGTTTAGCTATATCTATATCTCTAATATTTTTTTTATCAATATTAGGAGGAGTCATATAAACTCCACGAGGAAAATATCTTTGTAATTTATAATCATTTTTATCATGATTATAATCAGAAAGACAATTAGAATTTGAATGATCATTTTTCAATAAACATAAATTACTATCTTCATTTTCTAATTTATTCATATTTTCAAAAGGTTGAATTGCTAGTTGTAAATTAGGTGCAATTTTACATAATTTTTGTTGAAATGGAATACTATTCAAATCTCCTAATGTTAATATATTATTATTATTTTGATTATCATCTGTTGTATCATCCATTTCTTGACTTAAACCTACATTATTTTTATTTAAAAGATTATTCTCAGTATTTTTATTATTAACCATTTCTTCTGTAAAATTTAAAGATGGTGTTTCTTTTTTTTTAAATTCCATATTTTCAATTAATGTAAGATGTTCCTTAATATAAGTTTTAAGTAAATAATAAACAATAATTGTAACCACAATTAATATGATTAGATATTTCATTTTATTTAATATATAATTATATTACATTTATTTTTTTTACAGATAAAATATATCCTCCTTGCATATTATTGGTTTTAGAATTTTGCATTTTCCATGTATTACCTATTTCTAACAAACATTTAACATTAACACCTTTTGACATTTCATATAAAGTTTCTAAATAATTTTCCTCTTTAGGTGTATATTCACAATCTAATCTATCATTTTTTGAAAAAACTTTAACAACTAACATTGGATTATAATTTTCTCTTTTTATAAAATTTGATTTAAAAGAATTATCACCTAATTTAAGATTATATTTAACCTTTTCTTCTAATAATGTTAATAAATTATAAAATTCTCTATGTTGTGATATTTTATTATCCAAATTATTAAATTCTAATTTTATTATTTTTTTATCATAATAATCCTCTAATCCAAAAGGAACTCTTAAAATAGGAGTGTAAAATTGAATTTTTTTATTATTTATAACAATCTTACCATCTTTGAATAATATTTTATCAATATCAAAAACATTAGATAACTCTATATCTTCCATTTTAATTAATATATTAATATTAATAAAATTATCTTTATTATATTTTTTTATATATAAGTTAAAATATAAAATAAAAATAAATAAAAAATAAATATATGATTGATAAATTAACAAATCAAATATTAAATTTTATAGTAATAGAATTAAAAAAAGATGAGAATCAAAAATTAATACAAAATCATATAATCGATCCAACTATATATTTCATTTTAGAAAAAATAACACCATATATTATAATTTTTAGTATAATATTCATATTGATATTATTATTAGCAATATGTATTCTTATTTTGCTATTAAAGCATTAATTTTAGATAAAAGTTCATCATTAACTCTATTAACATCTTGATTACCATCAATAACTATAATTTTACTTTTAATATTATTAATATTATCAAGATATTCTTCATCATGTGATAATCCTAACATTTCTAAATATCTTAAAGGAATTAAATCCTCTGATTTTCTATTTCTACCCTTTAATCTCTCATAACAAATATCAGTAGAAGTTCTAATATATATAATATAATCAGGAACACATAAGTTAATCATAGTAGAATAATGAATCATTAAATCATATTCTAATTGATCCATTTTATCTGTTTTTAATAAAAATTTACCAAAAATATTAAGACATGTTATAGGGTTTCTTTCAATAATATTAATCTTATTATTATCTATTTTATGTAATCGATCAGAATGTGATTTTAAAACTCTTAATTGAAAACCAACACTATTATTTCTAATATCTGAATAATATTTTTCTAACCATCCTTCCTTAACCCATAATTCTACATCTTCTTCTATAACATTAAAATTAGAAATATATTTTAATAAATTTAATTGAGTTGATTTACCACCAGCAATATTACTCTCAATACTAATTATCATTTTTATATCTATTAATATAAAGTATTATCTAATTATCTTTAAATATTTATTCAAATTTTTATAAATAAAAAAAACGATAACGCTTCCTAAATTAAGAATTAATAAATATATACTAAGTAAAGCTATATATAAAAATTGAAATAAATATATAAATAAAATATATTGATATGCAAAGAAATTTTAAGAAATAAATATATATATGAAGAATAGAAATTTAATGAATACATTTTGTGAATATTTTATATTTTCTAGTTCTCCAGATGGTTTAAGAGAGTTTATATTTGAAAAAAAAACGATAACATATATAAAAAAATGGAATGATATAAATAATAAAATGGTATTATTTGAATCAAAAGAAATTATGTTTTTAAATCAGTTACCAGATATAGTTATTAGTAATTTAATTAACTATATAACAGTAAATAATAATAAAATAGATAACGATATTGAATTTGTAAAAAAATGGAGTTATTCAGATAGTTCTACGAATCCTGAATATTTTCTAGAAATCAAAAAAAATCAAGAAAATATTTACAATTTTTTGATTAAAAGTTAAAAAAACGATATCCGTAACGAAAAGTTTAATAGTTATAAAAATATATGAAAAGTATGGAAAATAATTTTATACAAAGAAATCAAATGAATAAATTAGTGAAAAAAATTGATCCTAAATAATAAAATAATTATACATTTATTAATATACATAATTATATAAAGAAATGTATGCAAAGCAATCTGTTGGACGAAATTTAATCTTAGAAAATTTGAATCATAAGTATGATGAATATAAAAGGTATGTTTTTTATTTACCAGACGAATATCAGTTTATTGGAAAAGAATTGTTACATAATATTAGATTATGTTTGTTAAATTTGAAAAATGTATCAGATGATAAAATAAAGGAATCTATATCAAAAAAATATGAGAGAATTATCTAAATTCATTTTGAATCCTATAACACATTAAATTATATATTTTACAAAAATATATATTTTACAAAAAATATATATTTACACTTATAATATTTTATATATTTTTATTTTTTACTATATATTATCATATTTTACACCATTTCATATTACTTTGGATATAATTTATAATAAAAAAATGATTATAATAATATTATAAAAATAAGATAATATAATATAAATAAATGTTTGATTATTTTTTAATATTTCCTCATCAATTATTTAAAATAAATAAATTACCAGAATCAAAAAAATATTATTTAATAGAAGAAAATGTATTTTTTGGTGATAGAATAGAAAAATTAAATTTCAATAAATTAAAATTAGTATTACATAGAGCAACTATGAAATATTATAGTGATTATTTAAAAAATAAAGATAAAACAATAAAATATTTAGAATATCCAATAACAATAAATGATTATAAAAAAATATTAAAAAAAAATAAAAATATAGGTTGTTTTGATGTAGTAGATAGATTATTAAATGATAAATTAACAAAAATAAATTCTAATATACATTTTTTAAATACTCCAAATTTTATTACAAATACAGAAGATTTAAATATTTATTACAAAGAAAATGAAAACAAAAGTAGAAAGTTTTTTCATATGAATTTTTATGAATGGCAAAAAAAATTACATGATATAATTCCAACAATAAAATCAAAAGATAAATATAATAGGAAAAAGTTACCAAAAGATATAGAAATTCCAGGAATACAGAAATTAACAGATGAAGATTTAGAATATATAGAAGAAGCAAAAAAATATATAAATAAAAAGTTTCCAAACAATATAGGAAATATAGAAAATTTTATATTTCCAGTAACTCATAAAACAAGTGAAAGATGGTTTAATTATTTTTTAAATAATAAATTAAAATATTTTGGAACATATCAGGATGCAATAGATGAAAATAATAATTTTTTATTTCATTCATTAATATCACCAGTATTAAATATAGGTTTATTAGATCCATTAGAAGTATGTAAAAAAACAGAAGAATATTATAAAGAGAATAAGAGTGTTGGTATAAATAATGTAGAGGGTTTTATAAGACAGATAATAGGATGGAGAGAATATTCAAGATATTTATATATATATGCATATGATGAAATGGTAAATTCAAATCATTTTAATAATAGGAAAACATTATCAAAAAAATGGTATGATGGAACAATAGGAGTATTACCAATAGATAATACAATAAATAATGCATTTAATTCAGGTTATTTACATCATATAGAGAGGTTAATGATGATGAGTAATTTCATGAATTTATGTGAAATAAAACCGTATGAAGTATATAAATGGTTTATGGAATTTTCATGTGATTCATATGATTGGGTGATGATAAATAATGTTTATAGTATGGGGTTATTTGCGGATGGAGGTTTAACGATGACAAAACCATATATTTCATCTTATAATTATATCATAGGAATGAGTAATTATAAAAAGGGTGAATGGTGTGATATATGGAAGATGTTATATTATGGATTTTTAATAAAGAATAAAGAGAAATTAGAAAAAACATTTTTAGCAAGGAATTTATCAATAATAAATAAATTATCTAAAAACCAACAAAATAAAATATTAGAAGATGTAAATGATTATTTGAAAAAAATATAAATAAAAAAGATAAATATAAAAATTATAAATAAAAATAGAAAGAATATTTATAAAATGAGTAAAGATAGATTAATAAATAGATGGAAAAATTTAAATCAACCTAAGCTTGAAACATTAGAATGTTATATATGTAAATATAAGAATGATATAAACACATATAAGGAATATAGGGCGAATGATATATTTGAAGCAGGTCAATTGCTAAGATATCAATGTCCAATATGTGGTGTAATATTTGGAGATATGCGTTTTTTATTGTTAAATGAAGAAGAAATAAATAGGGATTATGAAGATTTATATTCATATTATAAAGAAGGTGATACAACAAAATATATATTAGAATGTTTAAGAACATTTAATATATCGAATTATAAAAATAAATATATATTAGATTGGGGATGTGGAGAATGGAATAATGTAATAAATATATTAAAAAATGAAGGATATAATATAGAAGGTTATGATAAATATTGTAAAAAAGATTATATCATAAATAAATTAGATAAAACAATAAAAAAATATGATATAATATATTCTTGCAATTTTATAGAACATTTAATAAATCCAATAAAAGATATAAAAAATATATTAGAATATTTAAATGAAGATGGTTTATTAATATTTATTACTCCATGTTATGAATATGAAATTGCATTTACTCATTATCATACATTTTTTTTTGTAGATAATTCATTAGAATATTTATGTAAAGAATTAGAATTAAAAGTTATATTTAGTAGAAAAATAGTATTTGATGATGGTGATAAAACTATAATAAAAGTATTTTCAAGAAAATAAATAAAAAATATAATTATATTTATTACAAATTAATTAATAAAAATATATTAATTAATAAAAATTTTGAAAAAGATTTAATTGCAATCGTAATCAATCATAATTTTAATTAATTCATCAAAGGATGTTTTAGATTTCCATCCTAAAATATTAATAGCTTTAGATGAATCACCTAATAAAAGATCAACTTCAGTAGGTCTAAAATATTTAGGATCAATAAAAATTAATTCTCTTTTTGTTATCTCATCGTATCCAATTTCATTAATACCATTTCCTTTCCATTTAATATGAATTCCTTTATAAAGAAAAGATTTTTCAATAAATTCTCTAACAGAATGAGTTTCACCAGTAGCAAGAACAAAATCATCAGGAGTATGATGTTGTAACATTAACCACATTCCTTCTACATAATCTTTAGCATATCCCCAATCTCTTAAACTATCAATATTACCCATAATAATTTTATCTGATTCTCCTTTTAAAATTTTATTTAAACCAATAGTAATTTTACGAGTAACAAAAGTTTCACCTCTTCTAGGAGATTCATGATTAAATAAAATGCCATTACATGCAAAAAAATTATAAGCTTCTCTATAATTTTTAGTAATCCAGAAAGAATATAGTTTAGATACAGCATAAGGAGATCTAGGATAAAAAGGAGTTTCTTCATTTTGAGGAATTTCTTTAACTTTTCCGTATAATTCGGAAGTAGAAGCTTGATAGAATTTTATTTTATCTTTTAAAGGAGAATTAATACATCTATCAAGTAATCTTAAAGTTCCTAATCCATCAATATTACCAGTATATTCAGGTATATCAAAACTAACTTTAACATGACTCATAGCAGCAAGATTATAAATTTCAAATTGTTTAATAGAATCAATATGATATTTTGATTCAATTAAATAAAATATTTTATCAATACATATATTATCGGATAAATCTCCATAATGTAAATTTAATAAAGGATGATTAAAAATATGATCAATTCTTTTTGTATTAAATGATGAAGATCTTCTTATGATAGCATGAATTTGATAATTTTTTTCTAATAAAAATTCAGCTAAATAAGATCCATCTTGACCAGTAATACCAGTAATAAAAGCAATATTCATAAGATATAATAATATAATTTTTAAGTTGAAATTATAAAATATATTTAAACTAACTATATATAAATGAGAATAGCAATATTAATAAATCATAATACAGCAGGTAAATTTTTTGGTAATATTTTAAAAGAATTAGGTCATGAAACATATATACCATTAAAATGTAGTTATGAAAAATATGCTTTAGTTGATGAAGATGTAAAAAATATAAGAACTTTAAATAAAGAAGAATATATAGATAAATTAGATAATTATGACTTTTATTCATCAAATAATAATCAAGAAAGAAATGAATTGATATATGAAATATTAGTTAATAATTTTGATATAATATTTACATTATATGTAATAAATATTAATTTAAATATAATGTTATCAAATACAAATAAAATAATATATTATGTTTTATGGGGTGATTTTAAAATTAATAATAGAAATAATTATAGTTTTATAGAAAATAATATTAATAATAATGAAAATAAATATTATTTAATAATGCATAAATTTTTATTAGAATCTTATAGTAAATTTTTAAATTTAAATAAAATAAAATATGCTAGAATAGGATTACCTTTTCAAGAAAATTATAAAAATATATATAAATTAAGAGAAAATAATAATAAAATATTAATAGTTTTATCGAGATTACATATATTTAATTATTTAGGTGATTGGATAAATAATTATTTTAGTAAAATATTTCCAAATTTAATTATTTATGTAATTGGTAAATTTAATGAGAATTATCATTTTACTAGTAATAATGTTATAAAAATGTGTTTTGATGATATAAATGATGTATATAAAAATATGAATGAATGTTGTATTAATTTAAATATATCTTTAGATGAAAATATATTACAATATTCTGTAATCGAATGTGCCAATATGAATATTCCTACTTTATATAGAAATAACAGCAGTGTTTCAAAAATAATAGATAATAAAAATATAAATAATATATTTTCATATGGAGATGATAATGATTTAATAAAAAAGATTAAAATATTAATAATAGAGAATAGATTAAAAGATTATGAAGATATATATACAGAAAATAATAAAAAATTATATGAAGAATATGATATAAATAAAATAAAAGATGATTGGATAAAAATATTATAAAAGGTGTAATATATTATTTGTTTCTCTATCAATAATTTTAATATTATTAATATTTTTGAATAATTTTTTTTTAAAAAGAGGTAAAACAATACAAGAAATACAACTATTAACAATAAAAATAGAATCAGAATGAATAATAGTTGTAATATAGTTTAAAATAGGTAGATTAATAAATAATTTTGCATATTTATATTTATTATTTGATTCTTCATAATAATTATGGTTAATAGATAGAACGATATAATCATCTAATAATAAATATTTATCAATAAATTGATGTAAATTAATGTCAGAATAATCAGAAGACTTAGATTGTGTAAAAATAATTTTAAAATTTTTAACATTATTAAATAAATGAATGGAATCTTCAGTTTGTTTTAAAAAGAAAAAATCATAATAAATATTAAAAGGTAAATTAACATCATTATAAAAATTAATATGAAAAGGATAATAATGATTATATTCATTATTATTTAATATTAAAGAAGATAGGTAAGAGTTACGAATAAATGTTTTAGCAATATCTTTATAAAGCCATCCAATAACAAAAAAATCTAATTTATTAGAATTAATAATATTAGTAATTAATTTAATTTTATCATCATCAAAAGGTATAATTTTTATATTATGATCATCATGAAAAAATAATTTAACATTATTAACATTATTATGAATATCTTTAACTAAAACATAAAATTCATCGTAAAATATAGATAGAAAACGGATAGCTCCATTCATAGTAATATAATCACCAATACCATTATGACTTAAAAAATAAGCTGTATTTTTATGATATCCTTTTTGTTCTTTAAAATTAGAATTAGTAATAATATTTATTTTATTTTTTACCATAAATCTAGCATTATTCAAATCTATAATATTTTGACAAATTTGATTTTTATTAAAATCATTATTAAATTGGTTTAAGCGAAATATATCTTGTAGTTCCCAAATATCAAGATTAATAAATTTTAATGTATCATAATAATATCTAGAAATATCATAAATATCATAAATATAAGAATTTAATTTATCATATAAATAATTATATTCGATCATAATTTCTTTAATTTTTTCATTATTACTTATTTTATTTTTTTTAATTTCTAAAATAGTTAATTTATCTAAAGCTTCAGCAACACTTACTTCAAGAGTAATAGACATAATAAATATAAATTTTATATTTATATTTAAAAATAAAATATAAACTAAATTAAAGATAAAATAAATTTATTTCATATTATATGTAAAAGAGTTACTCCTTTCAATTACTTTAATTTCGTTAGCTTTTAATTCTCCTTTTTCAACTAAAGGAAATAAAAAACAACTGATAGAACTATCAACCATAAATATTTTTTCTGCATTTTTAATAGTAGTAATATAATTAATTAATAAAATAGATATAAAATGTTTAGCAAGATGAAATTTTTTATTTTTTAATATATCAACATGAGAACTATTTTCATTAATATTTTCAAAATCTCTATAATAATTAATATTACATGATATAACAATATAATCATCATTGAGAAGATAATCGTAGATATAATTAGATAAATCTATTTCTTGATCAGGTGGATTACCCCCTCTAGTTGAATACATTTCATGAGTTAAAATGACATTAAAATGTTTAATACTATTCCATAAATCTATAGAATTTTGAGTTTCTCTAATATAAAAATAGTCATAATAATAACTAAAAGATAATTTAATATAATTATAAAAAGATATATGTAAATCAGACCATTCATGTTTTTTAAATTTATTATTATTAAATTGCCTATTTTTTAAAATCATATTATTAATTTTAGTTTTACTATAATGTTGGTTATGATCACCAGAAATTAAAATATCATCTATATCTGTATTAATTGAATTAATAATATCTTTTAATTCATCATCATTAGTAAAAGTAAGAAATTTAATAGAAGGATCATCTTTATAAAATTCAACCATATTTTTTAAATTATGAAATTTAATAATAATATAAATTTTATTATAAATAGTGGATAAATATCTCATAGCTCCAATCATAGTTATATTATCACCAAGACCAAAATGAGTTAAACAATAAGCATTATGTTCATTTTTAAATTTATATTCATAATTAATTTTTAGTATATCATATATTTGATCATTTTTAGGAGAAGATTGTAAAATATTATTTTGATTAAGAAGATTATAAAAATAAAAATTAATTTTATTAATAATATTATTTTTACAATTTAATAAATAGTAAATTTCAGTTCCAAATAGATTGGAAACATTAGAATTAGAGACATTTTTTAAATTCTTATGTAATTTATCTAAAGAAGAATTAACATTAGATAAAATATGATAATAAAAAATTAATACATCATCAATATAAGAAATTAAATATTTATTATTTAAAATATCATTAATAGGAGTATTAATAGAAGATAATTTATCGAGAACTTCTCCAATAGATAATTGAATATGAATCATATACTAGAATAAATGAATTATTTTTGTAAATACATACGAAAAAAAATAGAATTAGGATTATTATTATGATAAATATCATCAATAATAAAACCATATTTTTTATATAGATTTATAGCTTTTTCATTATTTTTATCAACTGTAAGAGAAATAGAATTAAGATTTTTTATTTTATCATTATTTAAAATATATTCTAATAATTTTTTGCCATATCCTTTACTTTGATAATTATCTAAAATACATATACCAAACCAATATATATGATTATCAAAATCAATATGAGCATAACCGAAAGGTTTATCATTATCTAAATAAAGGATAGTTAAAATATGATTATGAATAGATGTTAAAGGGTTTCTAGAATTAAAATATCTAAAAGAATTAGGTAATTTATTATTAAGAAATTGAAGAAGTAAATAAATATTATGATGATTAATTTCAACAATATTCATAAAAAATACGTAAAATAATAATTATATATAATAAATATTTACATTATAATAAAAAAAATGAATTATAATATTCCAATATATACACCGGATATAATAAATTATAAACAATCAGCAATAGAGGCGATAAATTCAGGTTGGATAAGTAATCATGGTAAATATATTTCATTAGCAACAAAGAAATTACAAACTATAATAGGATCAAAATATGTAATATTAATGTCGAATGGAACAGTAGCAACACATTGTTTATTTATATCATTAAAATATAAATATCCAAATATAAAAAAAATATATATACCGAATAATTGTTATGTAGCAGCATATAATAGTGCGTTAATGGAATATAATGAGTCAGAAATTGAAATATTAGATATAGATGAGAAAACATGGAATATGAGAGATGATGAAGAATATTTAAAAGAATTAGAAAATAATTCAGCTATATTAATATTACATAATATGGGTGGTATAGTAAATGTAAAAAAAATAAAAGAAACAAGACCAGATATAATATTAATAGAAGATAATTGTGAAGGAATATTTGGTAAATATAATAATATAATGACAAGTTCAAATCCGGATATATTATGTTCATCCGTATCATTTTATGGTAATAAAATTATAACAACAGGAGAGGGTGGTGCATTTTTTACGAATGATGATGAAATATATAATTATATAAATAAAGTTTATACACAGGGTATGTCAAATATAAGATATATACATGATGTTCATGCATATAATTATAGAATGACAAATATAGAAGCAGCATTTTTATATGATCAATTAAATGATTTAGATAATATTTTAAATAAAAAACAGAATATATTTGATATTTATGATAATTTATTTTCAGAGTTAATAAACAATAATAAAATATCTATACAAAAAATAGATGAAAATAATAAGAGAGCAAATTGGATATATGCAATAAGAATAAATAACATTGATTTAGATTTTGATAAAATTTTTAATATATTTTTTACAAAATATATAGAAATTAGACCTTTTTTTTATCCATATAATTCACATAATCATTTAAAAAATATAAAAGTATTTAAAAATTCTAATAATAATAATTTACCATCTATATTAAATAGGCAAATAATAATGATTCCTAGTTACCCTACATTATCAATGATAGAACAAGAGCATATAGTAAATGTAGTGAAAGAATTGATTAAATAAAATAATAAATTATAAAAAAATCTTTATTATTAAAGATTTATTTTTTATTTTTGTTGTAGAAATTAGTAATAGTATATTTAAAGCTATTATCCAATGGTTCATCGAAAGATCTCATGTTCTGAGAAGCCAATTCAATATTTTTATCATCATCTTTATAGGATGATAATAGTTTAACCCATTCATTAAGATCATAAGTGTTTAATTTATCAATATTCAATGATTTTTTGTCATTCAAATATTTTTTAAAGTTCTTATTGATATTAATAGGGATACTAAAGAAAGAATAATCATTATTAACGATACATTTAATAGATTTCATAACAATAAATGCATTAATTTCGTCTAAAACAGACTTAAATACGATTTGATTATTAAATGAAAGTTTATCAAATTTATTATCATCTTCAATTTGATCTTCGTCTTCAGGTCTATCAATATAATAGAATTTATACAACAATTTAGAATCATTAGACTTCTTTTTGAAGATTCTTTTAATATAAGATTCTTCAGAAATAAAATATTTGAGTAAATTAAGTAAGAATTGATGACAATCAGGATTAGAAATAGTAATACTATTTTTATCATAAAAATCAATCATTTTAAGTTTCTTAACTTTTTCAACCTTTTTAGGTTTTACAATTTTCTCTTTAATAACTTTTTTAGACTTAATTTTACTAATAGTTTTTGATTTAATATCATCATCTTCATCATCTTCAAATTCCACTTTAGATTTCTTAGTTGTTCTCTTAGATTTAGGTTTAGTTTTTTCAACTTCTTCATCATCTTCAGATTCCACTTTAGATTTCTTTGACGTCTTCTTAGTTTTAGATTTAATATCATTAGATATTTTTTCATCTTCTACATCAGATTCAGATTTAGATTTTTTAGTGTTTTTCCTAGATTTATTTTTAGAATCAGAAACATCATCATCTTCGGTATTAGTCTTAGATTGTTTAGAATTTTTCTTAGGTTTAGGGATATTCTTTTTGGAAAGATTATCAACAAATTCTTCAGAAACTTCTTGAACAAGATGAGGTTTAATTAATTTTACAAGATCTTTACGAGGATAATTTTTTACACCAAATATATTTTCCATTTTAGTATCAAAATCAAAAATATTGCTATTCAGTTTATTAACAAGTTTTTTATTTTCAATATATCCAAAAATAAATTTAAGAATATCAATTGAATTTGCGTATTGTTTTCCAATTAAACCACTTAAATTATCTGAAAGTTTATAGTATTTAGAAATATTTTTATCATCATTTTCAGAATCAGATTCGTCATCATCATTTTCAGAATCAGAGTTCTCATCAACATCATTTTCAGAATCAGAATTCTCATCAATATCATTTTCAGAGTCAGAAGCATAAACAGAATCATCATCGTTAGAATCAGATTGTGAATTGTTATCGCTTTCTTCAGAGACATTAATAACTAATTTATCATCATTTTCCTGAAATTCATCATTTTTGATAGATGTAGTCTTGGAATTGATAGAAGTCTTAATTGTCTTAGTCATCTTTAAAAACAAGTTTTTATGTAATTAAATTTATTAAACAATTATAAAATAATATTTCAATTTTTTTATATGTAAATTATATATAAAAAAAATGAAGACGGTAACAAAAAGGAGTATATGGTATAATATAGTGATAATAATATTAATAGTAAATTTTATATTTTGGACGATATTTCCACATGAGGCACATTGTTTGATGACAGATAAAGTAGATATGTCATGTCCTCCACATTGGCAATTAATGTTATTTGGATTAGGTTGTTTAGGAATAGCAATAGTTATTTTTAGACAATTGAGTTAAATAAATAAAATTAGTAATAGATACCTATTAATAATTATTATTATAAATAAAAAGGGAGTTATAGAGAGGTAGCATTATTATTATTAAAATCGATTTCAATAATATCAATAGAATCTCTAGTAATTTTAGTGCTAGGTTGAGGGAAATTAATAATAATACCGTAAGATGGAAATTCATTAATTTTATTAAGTTCTCTTTTATATTTAAGAATTTGAGCTATTTCGTTTTCTTTAGGAGAAGTAGCAACAGCTTTGAGTTCAATAATAATACGATGAGAGATAATATTATTATTTGAAGGGTAAAGATAAAGATCGATTCTTTCTTCACCTAAAGAGAAAAGGATACCATCAGATATGTAATTAATAACACATCTTTTTTCACTTTCATAAGTAATATTAAGATTTCTCAATTCAATTTCCATAGCACGGTGATAAATATATTCAGAATGACCAGTTCCAAGATTAGAGAATACTTTATTAGCGATTTCTTTAATTAATTCATAAAACATTATAAAATGTCGGATCATTAAATATTAGTAAATAGTCTTTAAATACTTTTTTTCATATAATTTTAAATATTTTTTTTTCAAAATTTCATAAATTATATAAAAAAATTTATCGATCATATAGTATTCAAAAATAGTCTTTAAATACTTTTTTTCTTTATATAAAAATAAATGTATGAATTATATAAAAAAAATTTATCAATACGTTTAAATCTTTTTGTTAAAACAGGCTTTTTAAAAAAAAACCTTACCAAGTTTTTTGCATCCTTTTGGGAATGCTCACCCAAAAATAAAAGTTTCTTTAAATACTTTTTTTCATTTATTATAAATATTTTATAAATACTCTTATCATGGTATTTTTTCAAATTTCATGATAGTCTGAAGCTTCTAATCTCCTTTTCAACTCATTCAATAAATTTTTATGATTTCGTATCAAATAACAATTCTCTAAATACATCCTATTGAATCTATTCATCCTATCTTCTAAATATGTGAATCCATGTTTTCCAACCATTTCTGACGTTGTTATTAACATTATCGCCAACTTAAAACATTCTAATGTTAATTTGGTTCCATGCTTCTTCAACATCACTGTCTTCAAATTACTGAAATTCTTCTCATTCCTCATAAATGTGGTATTACGTTCCATACATTCTGTTATCTTCTCTACTACATCTACTAATATTGATAAATTTACTCCATAATACTCTATGAAATCTAAATCGTCCATTTATTTAAGTATTTTATTTGTATTTCTATAACTTTTATTATTTATATTTTATGTATCATTTTTTTTTAACCATATATTCCACTATATAATTCTTTTACTTCCTTCCTACTCTTCTCATAATTTATTATCGGTTCTACATATTTTATATCATATTTCTCCTTATACTCTTCATAATTATCTATCCATTTTATTATCTCTTTATTACTCAATTCTATCAATTCTGGAACCCATCTCTTTATATATTCACAATTCTTATCAAACTTTTCTATCTGTAATGTTGGATTAAATATTCTATTATATTGTTGTGAATCTGCTCCTGAACCTGAACTCCATTGCCAATTCCCATTATTTACACTCGGATCATAATCTACTAACTTCTGTGCAAAATATTTCTCTCCCCATCTCCAATCTATACCTAATAACTTTATCAAAAAATTACTAACTATTAATCTCCCCCTATTATGCATATAACCTGTCTCATTCATCTGCCTCATACATGCATCTACTATCGGAAAACCTGTCTCACCCCTACACCACTTCCTAAAATATTCCTTATTATTCCTCCACTTTATTTTATCATATTTCTCCTTCATGGATGATCCTATTACTTCTGGAAAATACCATACTATATAATAATAAAACTCTCTCCAATATAACTGATTTATTAATACTGAACCCTTACCTATCTCATCTACTATCTTATGATATACCTCCCTTATACTTAAACAACCAAACTTTATATATGATGATAAATTAGTCGTCTCATACGTTAAAAAATCCCTACACTTTCCATAATTCTTAAAATCCTTTATATTCATTAATATCTTTAAACCTTTATCTCTACCACCCCTCACATTTATATTCTCATTCTCTCCTTCCTCTAATAATTTATAACCATCATAACTATTTATTAACCTTTTTATATAATTCTTATACCTATTACTACTAACTTCATTTACTTCCTTCTTTATCCCTAAATTCTTAAAATATGTATATACTAAATACGGCTTACCATCTTCCTTTAATATACTTCCTACCGGATGTAACAAATAATCCTCTATATTATTAAATACTACTTCATTATCTTCACATATCCTTTTTATATCCCTATCCCTCTTTACTGAATATGGCGTATAATCCATGTTCTGATATATTGCTTCTATCTTCTCTTCCCTTATTATACTCTTTATTATATCTTCATTTTCACCATAATATGTATTCAAATTACCTTCCTTTCCTTTTATTTGTTCCTTTAAATCTTCTAAACTCTCTAATAAAAACTGGAAACAATTATTTGAAAAATATTTATTCTTCTTTGTCTGCTCCGGCGTAAATATAAATGCTAATATTACCTTATCCGAATTCTTACAACATTCTATTAAACCTATATTATCATGTATTCTCAAATCTCTCCTAAATATAAATAAACTCTTACCAAACATATTATTATATTTATATATTATAATATCTTTATTATTTTATACTATTTACTTTTATAATTACTTACTTATTCCTATTCTAACAATATTTTATATATCTCTTCCTCATTATTATCTGTATCTATACATAACTCTGCTAAATATAAATAAGATATCTCTCTAAAATAATTACATAATGATATCAATAATCTCTGATTGACCTTCTCCAAATACTCTGTTGGTAAATTTGATAATATAAAATCTTGTTGATATTCTTCATTATCCATATCCATATTCCTATTCATCTCTTCAAAATTATGAACATTACCTAAATATTCTTCATCGTCTCTTTCTTTATATGAATAATCATTCTGATCTAACATATCCTCATACGAATCCATATTCGTCTCTAATCGTTCTGTTGTATCATACTTATCCATAAACTGTTCTTTTTCTAATATTGGACTCATAATATCTTCTTCTTTATCTCTGTTTTCTTCTTTATCCCTCTTATCATTAAATTCTTTCTCATTTAATAGTAATTCTTCTCTTAAATGTATTATATCTTCTAATAATTGTGGATAAACAACTGAATTCTTATCTGTCCTTATTAATATTCCATTTAAACGATCTAATCTCTTTAACTTTGATTCATAATCCATTTTTTTTATTTATAATATTTTTATATAAATTTATATCTTATTTATTTTTCAATTTTTTATTTATTAAGATCATCCGTTAAAATTATAGGTGAC
>Ga0169931_10004676_pt1 | contig 21190 bp, 17 predicted proteins | sample Kivu_15m_20L_FD_129675 | JGI IMG/M metagenome (GOLD analysis project Ga0169931, IMG submission 129675) | Freshwater microbial communities from Lake Kivu, Western Province, Rwanda to study Microbial Dark Matter (Phase II) - Kivu_15m_20L... | ecosystem: Environmental > Aquatic > Freshwater > Lake... | reverse complement strand
TCATTGCTCGATTTTTATTCATTTTCTTTGTATTCTGATGCTTCCAAACGGAAAATCACCCTCACACTTATCAAAAGTCAGATTTTATGCAGTTTGAAAATTGGGGTTTTCGGAGGGGACTCATCTATAACTTACATCACTCGCTACAAAATTCAGCCCAAAAAAAATTAATCACATACATAGTTCATCAGCCCCCCCTAATCCTCCAATTTCTGCCAATCGAAACTGCGCTTTTTGTACGGGAAAACGTCTTGAAGTTCGCCGGAATAATAGAACTCAAAAGCAATGGAACCAAAGGTGTATTTCGTGTTTCCTACGGTGTAAACTGAACCGCCAACATCAGGGTTTTTCTTTGGTTTTGATTTTTGGTAACCTAAATTAAATAGGGAAGCCAAAATCTCAGGTCGTTTGTCTAATGGATAGCCTGCACGCGTCCATTGTGCGTTGATTTGCTTCACAAATAATGCGGCGTACAAGTAAGAATAATAGTGATTTTTAAATTGCACCAAACGTCGCACACGCAAACTCATCGTGTCGTTGATGTTGTTTCGGTAAGAATTGGTGGAATCGTAATCCAATAAGTGTTCGTGATCTTCTCCAAGGTAAAATTCGCTATCCTTGTCCTTGAGGTAACGTTCAATTTTTGCCGCTGTAGTTTCCTTTATTCCCGTAACGCCGTAAGACAAATGATTTTCAAGCACCAATACTTTCATTGGACCAATGTAGCGTTTGTAAGATTCTCTGCTTGAATTGAATAAACGTATTTGTTCGCCTGCTAAACAAGCCACAATCAAACGGGGTTCAACACCACTCATTTTCGCAGCGGAATCAATCCAATATTTATCTTTCGCAACAGCAATTTTAAAGTCTTGCCATTCCATAATGTTCATCCATTCAAAAACAGAAAGACCCGTTGTTTTTTTGCGATTTCGGGCTTTACGCTTTAATTCCTTAACGGCTTTTAAGTATTTTTTGTTGGACTTCATTCGCATATCCACCGCGTCGAGCATGCGCAAGGCTAATTCTTCGTTGTGTGATTCTTTGTAGGCCGTTAAAATATACTCCGCGTTTTTTGGATAATAATCGTTGAGCAAAACGATGCGTTGTAGTGCTTCATATCGGTGTTGGGCCATGGAAACGCTGTCCACCTTGAACGATTGGTTGTATTTGTCCGACATCTCCTGAAATTGTCGGTTGTTTTCGTCAATTCCACCGCCTTCGTTTGTCCATTTGAATTTTACGGCAAAATAGACAACAACTAAGATGAATCCGTAAGCTGCAAAACCGTATAAAACAGCTAAATACGGGTAACGGAACCAAGGTTTGGCGTACAAACCAGCAATAAATTTTTTCAAAGCGCTTATTAAGGGTTGATGTTTCGAAACGCAAAATTGTAAAATGAGTTGCAATTGGTGAACATTTCCCAAAAGTTTATTTCGTGGAGCAAGTAAATATTAACTCTTTGCAATCCCTTTGCGATATCGGATTTGTACCATTAAGGTGGAAAGTAAAACCACAGAAATGGAACTCAAGGGCATCAAAATCGCTGCAACGAAAGGTGTTAGTGCACCCGAAATCGCAATACTTAAACCAACGGTGTTATAGGACAAAGAGAAAGCCAAACAAGAATAAAGCACCTTTTTGGAATAACTCACAGCCTTTAGATAGTTGGGTAAAAATTTGAGTTGCTCAGCATCTAAAATGGCATCCGAAGAAGGTGTAAATCGAAACATATCCTCTGAAATGGCAATTCCAACTTGTGCGATTCCAATTGCGCCTGTATCGTTCAATCCGTCGCCAATCATCATGACTTTTTTACCTTCCGAATTTAGTTTTGCAATGTAATCGTACTTGTCTTTTGGTTTTTGATGGAAGTGAATGTTTTCTGTTTTGAAACCCATTTCTTCCAGACGAATTCGCTCTCTGTCGCTGTCACCTGAAAGCACATGAAGTTGATATGCTCCCAAATTTTTAACCAATTGATTGTCGTTGGAACGAAAATGAGACAGAAACGAAAAGGCTTGAATGAGTTGTCCATTTTTGGTAAAAACCACTGTAAATCGTTCGTCGAGTTGAGTTTGATTGCAAAATTTTTGGTTTCCTAAACGATAAGTGTTACCTTGAAATTTAGCTTCAATTCCTTCTCCTTTAATTTCTTCAAAATGCTCTAATTCAATAGTTTCACTTAGTCTGTACTGACGGTTTAAAGCCATCGAAAGTGGGTGTGTTGATGCTTTAGTCATTTCAGAAAGTACCACTTGCATTTCCGTTTCGCAAAGTTCTTGGTATTCCTCAATGGCGTAGCGATGTGGGTCAGTTAGTGTTCCCGTTTTATCGAAGACAATGTCAGTGATTGTTCCCATTGCTTCAATTACTGAGGTGTTTTTCAGGTAAAATCCACTTTTTCCGAAAACGCGCATGATGTTTCCTAAGGTAAATGGCGCAGACAAAGCCAAAGCACAAGGACAAGCCACAATCAACACGGCAACAACAACTTCTACAATTCTCGCACTATCCACAAAGAACCAACCAATTGCAGCACCTCCAGCAACGATAAGCAAACCGATTAAGAAATAATGTGCAATTCGGTCTTGGTAACGGATAAGGTTGTTTTCCTCTTTTTTATTCAACGTTTCGTTCCACAAGGCAGTTAAGTGTGAACGATTTGTCGCTGCTTGAACTTGCAATTTAACACGGTTTCCAATCAATTTCCCACCTGCATAAACCTTATTTCCCTTCTGAATTCGAACGGGTTCCGATTCTCCGGTAACAAAACTGTAATCAATCTGGCAAGATTCATCCAATAAAATAGCATCACATGGAATAATTTCTTCATTACGGATACTGATGTGGTCGCCTTCTTCCAACTTTTCGATAGGCACAATTTCTTCTTTATTGTCTTTGATTCGTGTACTTGCCACCGGAAAATAAGCGGTGTAATCCCGGTCGAAAGAAAGTGAACGGTAAGAAAGACCTTGGAACCATTTACCAATCAACAAAAAGAAGATAAATCCAGCGAAACTGTCCATATAGCCGGGACCTTGGTGGCTGAAAATAGTGTACGAACTTTGAAGGTAAAGCGCCAAAATTCCAATGGTAATCGGCACGTCTAAGTTCAAATATTTGTTGCGAATCGCCTTGTAAGCACTTATAAAATATTCATTCGCTGAGTACAAAAGAACAGGAAGCGAAGCAATAAAAATTAAGTAAGCCTGAAAATTCCGAAAAGTGGGGTTATCGTTTTCAATTCCAAGGTATTCGGGCGCACTCCAAAGCATGATACTTCCGAAAGAAAAACCAGCGATTCCGAGTTTGAGCAAGAATTTTTTGTCGATTACTTGTTTGCCTTCGCGTTTGCGTTCAAAGTTGGGTGGATAACCGATTCTATCCAAGAATAGCGCAAGTTCAGACAATTTGATTTCATCTGTATTCACCAACAAAGTAGCTTCTTTTTTGGCAAAATGAACTTGGCAATTCTTTATTCCGGGTTGGATTTTGTGTGCGTTTTCGAGTAGGTAAATACAAGAAGTACAATGTATTGCAGGTAACGTTAATGTGAGACGAACGGTTGAACCTTGCTCAAACTGAATATATCGACTTTTTATTTCAGGAATATCGAGAAAGGCGTATTTGTCTATTCTTGCATTACTTGGCTTTTGTCCGGGTTGCTTTTCCAACTGATAAAAAGCACCCAAATCACTTCCTTCAAGGAGTAAATAAACATTTTTACAGCCGTCGCAACAGAATTCGTGGGTTTTGGCGATAATGGGTTTGCCAATAATGCTGTCGCCACAATGAAAACAAGATTTTTCACTCATATTGTTTTCGAAAAAAGTTTTTCTTTTTGTTGATTCTCAACTAAATCCAAATCGAAAGCCATGCAGATGTTCCGAACAAAAGGAGCTCCTTTTTCCGTTACCATCAATTTGTTTTCTTTCCAAGTGAACAGTTCGTCGCTTTCAAGGGCGTTTAAACGGTGTTTAATTCCCGTATAAATAGCGTTCCAAGTTTCATTTTGAGGCTGAATTTCCGTTTCGAAGTGACACATCAAATCCAAAATATGTTGGCGAATTCTCATTTCGGTTTCGTTCAATAAATGTCCTCTAAAAATTGGAATTTCTCCTTTTTCAACTCTTTCTTGATAGGCTTCGACTGTTTTTTCGTTTTGTGCAAAAGCAGTTCCACAATCAGAAATCGCCGACATTCCCAAGCCAATCATCACCTCGGTAGATTGAGTGGTATAACCCATGAAATTTCGATGTAATTTTTTGTTTTTGAATGCATTCGCTAAAGAATCGCTAGGAAGTGCGAAGTGATCCATACCAATTGAAAGATAACCAGCGGCTTCCAATTTTTCACACGCCATTTCGTACAATGCGCGTTTTTCCTCGTCTTGCGGAAGGTCTGATTCACTGTAGCCACGTTGTCCAACTCCTTTCACCCAAGGAACATGAGCGTAACTGTAAAGTGCAATTCTGTCGGGAGCAAGTGCGATTGTTTTTTCGATAGTATCGGTAAAACCTACAAAATTTTGCTTGGGTAAACCGTAAACCAAATCGTGATTAACGGCATAACCCATTTCTCTTGACAGGTAGTGCATTTTCTGAACTAGCTCAAAAGATTGTACGCGATGAATGGCAATTTGTACAGTCGAGTCGTAATCCTGAATACCGAAACTTATTCGTCGAAAACCGAAAGCATAAAGTAATTTCAGATGTTCTTCAGATGTAGTTCCGGGGTGCGCTTCTAGGCTTAATTCACAGTTTTTAGGAGCGATGGAATCGTTTCCAAATATTCCTTTCATCAATTGAATTAAGTTTTCTGGAGTGAAAAATGTTGGAGTTCCACCTCCTAAATGCAATTCTTTTATTTGAAAATTTTCGGGTAAATATGCTTTATAAAGTTGCCATTCCTTAACAAGCGAGGCGATATAGGGCAATTCAACTTGGTGATTTTTGGTTATGCGTTTATGGCAGCCGCAAAAAGTGCAAAGGCTTTCGCAAAAAGGAAGATGAATATAAATACTTCCCTCATTTACAGCATTATGTTGAATAAAAGTTTGCAGTGAATTAGTCCATTCCGCTGGAGAAAGATTGGCGTTTTTCCAAAACGGAACAGTTGGATAAGAGGTATAACGTGGTCCTGGGACGTTGTATTTTCTAATCAGTTCGGGGTCATTCATGGGGCAAAAGTAGGGGAGGGGAGAATTAAAAAATATGACCATAATCACCTTTTCCTTTTAACTTTTTTACATTTGTTAAGAATAACGACGAATAACGACGACCTATTAAATTAAATTTTTTATGCTTGAGAAATCGCATAAGCAAGTTTCTTGTACCACTTGTGGAGCAAGGAAATCATCCATGTTAGGTGGATTATGCTCAGATGATGTGCATCACATCGAAAATAACCGCAGTTGTAACTTTTTTAGAAAGAATCAATCTTTGTTCTTAGAAGGTTCTTTCCCGCGTGGAGTATATTGTATAAATGAAGGAAAAGTTAAAGTTTACCGAAGAGGCGACGAGGGGAAAGAACAAATTATACAAATTTTGAAAACAGGAGATATGGTAGGATTCCGTGCCATGTTTCATGAAGATCCTTACTCTGTTGGAGCCGAAACTTTAGAGGAAAGCAATATCTGTTTCATTCCCAAAGATGATTTTCTGAATATGATGGATACTAATGCAATACTCCGCAATTCAGTGATTAAAGAATTATCTCGTGAACTTTCTGAACGTGCTGAGTTTATCACCAACATGGCTCAAAAATCTGTACGTGAGCGTTTGGCTTTTTCCTTGGTGTTATTGATGAAAATCTATGATAACGAACCGATAAACCTTACGAGAGAAGACTTGGCGAATTTTGTTGGAACAGCAACCGAAACACTTATACGTTTGGTTAAAGATTTTAAAGACGAAGGGTTAATTGAAATTCAAACGCGAAAAATTATCGTTTTGCAACCAGAAAAGCTGATTAAATTAGCTGGAGGACACTAAAACTAATCCGATAATTCATTCGTCAAATTGAATTTAATTTCCAGAATATTCAAGTTTTTCTTTTTAGGAGCTTTGCTTTCCTTGTGGGTGATGGCGTTTTGTCATCGCTTGGTTGAGAATGCAGCGCTAGGAAAATGTTTTGATGACGTTCAGTCCATAGAAAATAATCAAATTGGATTGCTTTTAGGTACTTCTAAAATGTTGTCAAACGGCTACCAAAACAAATATTTTTTCAACCGAATTGATGCCGTGATGGCGCTTTATAATGCTGGAAAAATCAAAGTTTTGGTTATTAGCGGGGATAACGGACATGTCGATTACAACGAACCAGAGGACATGAAACAAGAATTAGTTAACAGAGGATTTCCCGCACATCTCATTTTTCTTGATTACGCTGGATTCCGAACTTTTGATTCTGTTTATAGAATGTCTTATATTTTCGGACAAACAAAATTCCTTGTTATTTCTCAAGAATTTCACAACGCAAGAGCAATTTACATTGCCGAAAAACTCGGACTTGAAGCACAAGGGTACAATGCAAAGGATGTTTCCAAGTATTATGGTCTTAAAACAATGGTTCGAGAGCGGTTTGCAAGAACTAAATTGTTTATTGACTTTGTGATTGGTCAAAAACCGAAATTTTTGGGAGAGAAAATAGATATTGAAAAGGTGTGAAAATTTTATGTTTGAGTCCACTCCGAAAAGGAAATTTGCCGCACCGAATCAATCGAAATCGATGCGGATAGAATTTTGAACTGGTTCTGATAGCAATCAGGATTAAAATTTTAGCGACAATAAAGCGTTTGGAAGTCCGCCGTGGAGGAACTAATGCTTAAATAATGCCATATAAACTATCAAAAAAACTTTTCGCAATCTTATCTCGATTAAAATTTTCAATCACATATTTTCTTCCGTTTTCACCCAGTGTTTTTCGTTTATTGGGATTATCAGCGAGTTCAATAACTGCTTTTGAAAGTTCGGCTACATTTTCGGGTTCAACAAAAATTCCCGCTTCTGCATTTTCAACAAAATGTTGTCTTGCTTCACCATCAACTGCAAGAATTAAAGGAAGTTCCATTGCTAACGCCTCAAAAATTTTAGATGGAATTGCTCCTTCAAAAAGTGTTAATTTACGAAGAGGAACTAATGCAACATCCACACTTTTTAGAACAAACGGCATTTCCTTTTTAGAAACTGGTGGAAGAAAATGGACTTGATTGAGTTGATGCTGTTCTTTTATCAAAACCAATTCTTCTTTAACTGGACCAGCACCTTGTAGAATAAAATGAATGTCTGTTCGATGTTGAATTTCTTTGGCAGTTTCAAGAATAACCTCAAGTCCTTGTGCGTGACCAATTATGCCTCCGTAAAAAAACAATATATCAGAATCCATGAAACCGTTTCTTGTTCGGAAATTACTATTTTCAATTTTTTCTGGTTCGTAAAAGTTGATATCAACGCCGTTGGGTAGCCAATGTGTTTTTACATTCGGAAAACGACGATTAATATCTTTTACAATCCCCATTGTTTGACCCGTAACTAATGTTGCGTTTTTGTAACATTTTTCTTCGAGTCGATAAGCCAAATTTAAAAGCGTTCGATTGTTGACAATGTTCAATTTTTCAGCACTTTCTGGCCATAAATCGGAAACATTAAAAATCAATTTTGCTTTTAACTTTTTACTTAAACGCATGGCACTCCAACCTAAAAATAGTGGCGGACTTTCAACCATAATAAAATCGAAATTCCCTAATTTCCTTCCCAACCAATAAGAACTGAAAACGAAACTGAAGTAATTCAAAAGTCGAGAAAGTATTCCGCGCTTTTGTGAAACATAAATCCAAGCACGATTTACTTTTATACCATCAATTTCCTCTACTCGTTTTTGCCCGTTTTTATAATCCTCAAAAATTTCCATTTGTGGATAATTCGGTAAAGCGGTCAAAACTTCTACATCGATTCCTTTTGCTTTCAATCGAACCGCTAGTTCATGCAAACGATTTTGTGGTGCTCCAATTTCTGGTGGATAATATTGCGTGAGTAAAAGCAATTTCATGATTGGCGATAAAAGAATATAGTTGCAAAAAATGCCATAACTGGTGCAGCGGTTCCAACATCCAAAACATCATACCCTCCAGCTGTAAGGGTTAGTACAAAAAGGAATGAAAAAGTTCCAAAGTTTGAATTTTTCCAAACATTTTTCCAAGCAAATAACAAGAATACAAGAAAGAATCCTAGACCCAAAAATCCATTTTCAGCGCAATTCGCAAGTACTGATTGTGAGGAGCGGTTTGTTCTTTTGCATTACAAGGAAATTGATTTTTGTGGTAATAACGAGTGAGTTCATCGCGCCAATCTCCACTTCCTACACCAATTATTGGATTCGATAAAATCAAATTCTTCGAAGCGACTAACGCATTCAATCGCAACGATTTAGAACCCATGCAATCCATTGCTAAAGTGTCGATTTTAACATCTATATTTTCCGTTACGGTAGAACTTGAAACTGAAACTGTGGTCGCAACTTCCTGAAATCTACCTCGAAATGGTGCGAAAAGAAGCAAGGTTCCCATAAATAGTAGCGGTATTCCTAAGGTCAAAGAAGTCTTTTTTCCTTTTAAAAACCACAAAGTCACATATCCAAAAACGAAAACCAAGATGACTATTCTACTTTGCAACATCAATAAATACAAAGCGAGCAACGAAACAGCTACTATTAGAAAAACGCTTTTACTTCTTGCTGAGTCGTGATTTTTAACAAGTTTTTCCATTAAAACGAGAGCTGTGATGGCAATCGTAACGGATAGTACATTCGTATCGCGGTTCAAGTAGGTGTAAAAGAAATTATGCCATTGGTGGTCGTTCATATATGCAAAAAATGCAATGAACAGATTAACTCCAAAATGAATAAATAAACCAATAACAAAGAAAACTAGCCATTTCTTTTTAGTTTGCTTCCAATGTTCACTTGGGATAAATGAAGCAAGTAAAGGCAATAAAAGGTAAGGCGTAACTCGACCTAAATCCTCAAAAGCTTGTTTGAAGTTTTGAGTATTTAGGAGTCCGAGGATTGTTAAAAGAAAGGGCAAAGAAATTCCCAAAAAGGTAAATTTCTCAAAATTCAATTCGCGCCAATTTTTATTTGTAAACAAATGAAAAAAAATCAATACAAAAAGAGATGTAAAAAAAAAACGGACTAAACTTTAGAGAAGTCAGTCCGAGAATTGAAACACATGTAAGTATCTCGAAAAAATTGGAAGGCAAAAAACGTTGAACGGAACTCAATAGTTTGGCTTTAATTTAAACCACAACTTCAACGGCTTCTTCAACTTTATCTTTCAGCAAAGCCAAGTCGAGAACTTCTCGCATTTTAGTGACATAATGAAAAGTTAATCCTTTCAAATAGTCTGCGTGAATATCTTCTACATCTTGTCTGTTTTTATCACACAAAATGATTTCCTTGATTCCAGCTCGTTTTGCGGCAAGAATTTTTTCTTTGATTCCACCTACAGGAAGCACTTCTCCTCGCAGTGTGATTTCTCCCGTCATTGCTAGGTTTTTCTTCACTTTTCTTTGCGTAAACAAAGACGCTAGTGAAGTCAACATCGTGATTCCTGCACTTGGTCCATCTTTAGGAGTTGCTCCTTCTGGGACATGAACGTGGACATTATGATTATCGAACAAGGCCTGATCTAAGTTCAACCAATGACTGTGGGATTTCAAAAATTCCAAAGCAATCACAGCAGATTCCTTCATAACATCCCCCAAATTTCCAGTCAAGGTTAATTTTCCTTTACCTTTTGTAATACTCGACTCTATGAAAAGAATGTCACCACCAACACTTGTCCAAGCAAGACCAGTAACTACACCCGCCACATTGTTGTTATCGTATTTTGTTCGTTTTCTACCCGCACCAAGGAAAGTAAATAAGTCTTCTGTGGTAATTTTTGGTTCGAAGGTCTCTTCCATTGCGATTTGTCGCGCACGATTACGAACCAATTTGGCAACAACTTTATCTAAACCTCGAACACCAGACTCATTCGTATATTCTTCGATAACTTTTTCGAGGACTTTTTTGTCAATTGTAATGTCTTTTTTGTTGATTCCGTGTTCTTGAATTTGTTTCGGCAACAAGTGACGCTTGGCAATTTCAATTTTTTCTTCAATGGTATAACCATTAACCTCAATGATTTCCATTCTATCACGAAGTGGTCCTTGAATTTCGGCAAGACTATTCGCAGTGGCTATGAAAAGAACTTTAGATAAATCAAATTCTGTTTCCACGTAATTGTCGTAAAAAGCAGCATTTTGCTCAGGGTCAAGAACTTCTAACAGTGCAGAAGATGGATCGCCGTGATGACTTCTACCCAATTTGTCAATTTCATCGAGTACAAAAACAGGGTTTGCCGAACCTATTTTTTTCAAATTCTGCATGATTCTCCCAGGCATTGCACCGATGTAAGTTTTACGGTGTCCACGAATCTCTGCCTCGTCGTGTAAACCACCCAAAGACATTCGAACATACTTTCTACCCAGTGCCTCAGCAATTGATTTTCCAAGAGAAGTTTTTCCAACCCCTGGAGGACCGTAGAAACACAAAATTGGCGATTTCATATTTCCTTTCAACTTCAAAACGGCAAGGTATTCGAGGATGCGTTCTTTCACTTTTTCCATTCCGAAGTGATCACGTTCGAGAATGGATTTCGCGCGGTTTAAATCCAGTTTGTCCTTTGTATGTTCGCCCCAAGGTAAATCCAATAACATATCCAAATAGTTCAGTTGAACGGTGTATTCAGCACCTTGTGGATTCATTCGTTGCAATTTCTCCAATTCTTTTTTGAAAAGTTTTTCAACTTTTTCATTCCATTTTTTGGTTTTTGCTCGTTCTTGCATGTCGCGTACATCCTGAACATTCGGACTATCGCCCAATTCATCTTGGATAGTGCGCATTTGTTGGTGCAAGAAATATTCTCTTTGTTGTTTGTCAAGGTCTTTGCGAACTCTGTTTTGCAATTCGTTGCGCATTTCAAGCATTTGAACTTCCATTGTGAGGTGTTCCAAAACCATCATCACGCGTTTTTGCATGTCCATTTCTTCCAACATTTCTTGTTTTTTGGCAACGTCGGCATTCATATTACTGGAAATGAAATTCACCAAAAAGGTAGGACTATCAATGTTTCCAATAGCAAATTGTGCCTCAGAAGGAATATTTGGACTGTCGCGAATAATTTGGAGTGCAAGGTCTTTGATGGTTTTGAACATCACTTCCAACTCTTTATTTTTCTTGTCAACAGGTTGTTCAGGCAAAACATGCACGATTGCCCTCATAAAAGGATCTGTTTGAATAGGTTCGACGATTTTGAAACGTCGTTTACCTTGAATTATCGCAGTAGAACTTCCATCTGGCATTTTGAGAAGTCGGATGATTTGCGCGACTGTGCCAACTTCGTTTAAATCCTCAAAACCAGGAGATTCTTCCTCTTGATTTTTTTGAGAAACCACACCAATAATTTTATTCCCTTTATTGGCTTCTTGAATTAATTTTATTGATTTGTCTCTACCCACGGTAATTGGAATAACAACTCCTGGAAAAAGAACGTTGTTTCGAAGCGGTAGAATCGGTAAATCTGTAGGGAAATCTTGGTTATTCACACTTTCCTCTTCCTCTGCTGTGATTAGTGGAATGAATTCGGCATCTTGGTCAATTGGACCAAATCCAAAAAAATCACTATCTAAAATGTTGCTCATACAATAGTTTTACGACACTTTGTCAGTTGTAGTGTCAGCATTAATACTTGAAATAGCCTTTTTGAATGATGAAAAGTTTGTTTGCTTACCAACAATTTTGAAAGTAGCCTTTGCGGCAAAATATGTTGTTGAAATAAGAATGGACAATTGTTCTTGGTTCATAAAAGGAGATTGAAACAAAGTTAAAATTTTTTGTTCCGTCTCGAAAGGTCAATCAATATGCCAAAGCGAAAATGCGGAAATTTTGTCGTTTTGTTTTCACCACCAAATTGAGCGAATTAATTCGATGGAGAGCTTTTATCCTTTATGGATTTTATCATTTTCCCATCTTTCCATTCTGTTTTGTAAGTTTTTCCGCTGGGATAGGTCAAATAGCTGATTCCATGAGGTTTGTCATTTAAAAATGCTCCTTCATATCGTTGACCGTTTTTAAATGTTTGCTTTCCTTTCCCGTGTCGTTTGTTGTTGAGGAATTCACCAGTGTAAGTCTCGCGATTTAACCAAAAGTAACTTCCTTTTCCGTTGCGTTCATCGTTTAACCAATCGCCTTCGTAGCGTTCTCCGTTTTTATATTGTTGTACGCCATAGCCATTTCTTTTGTCGTTTAAAAATGAACCCGTATAGGTATCACCTGAAACATATTTTAAATATCCTTTACCAGTTCTAATTCCCTTATCAAATTGACCTTCATAATAGTCCCCATTCGAATAACTTACTTTACCTGAACCGTGTGCGTAAAACAATGTATCATTATCGGTATGCGTTCCGCCTTGATAACGCGCGTTATTTTTCCATTGAATCACTCCTTTCGATTTTATTCCAGTTAACTGTGCGAAATGATTGTTCGTAATGAATAGTAACGTGAATAGTACAATAATCCAATGCTTAATGAACATGTTAAATGATTTTCTTAATCAAATTAAACAGTTTAAATGGAACGTACTTGAACGGTAAATCTGGCCATGATGGTGAACTGACAATTCCTCGACGATTGGAAAATGCGTAGAAACTTTCCTCCCCATGATAGGCTCCCATTCCGCTGTTACCAACGCCACCAAAAGGTAAATTGTGGTTTGCGATGTGCATCAAACCATCGTTTATACAGCCGCCCCCGGAGGAAGTTTTGGAGAAAACATCCATTCCATGAGATTCTTTGCCGTAGAAATAAAGTGCTAAAGGTTTTTCGCGATCTTTCACAAAACGAACCGCCTCATCAAGATTTTTGTAAGTCAAAACTGGTAAAATAGGTCCAAAAATTTCCTCTTGCATAATTGGAAAATCAGGCTGAACCTCGTCAATGATTGTTGGTTCAATGTATAAGTTTTCTTTGTCCACCTTACCGCCAGAAACGATTTTTCCATGCTTCATTAATCCTTCTAATCTTTCGAGTGCTTCTGTTCTCACAATTCTTGGGTAGAACTCGCTTTTTTGTGGGTCGTTTCCAAACATTTCTTGCCAATGTTTTGTGATTTTCGGCAGCAAAGCATCCTTCACTTTTTCGTGAACCAAAAGATAGTCAGGGGCAATACAAGTTTGTCCTGCATTAATCGTTTTTGACCATGCAATACGTTTGGCAGCTTTATCCAAATTTGCACTTTGGTCAACAATACAAGGACTTTTTCCACCCAATTCCAAAATAACCGGAGTGAGGTGTTCGGCCGCAGCTTTCATCACAACTTTTCCTAACATTGGACTTCCTGTAAAGAAAATAATGTCAAAGCGACGTTCAAACAAAAGCTGATTTTCTTCCTTAGAACCGTGGACAATACTTACCAATTTTGGGTCGAAAGTTTCTTTTACGATTTTGTCCATTACCTCAGAAATATGAACCGTAAATGGAGACGGTTTCAACATAGCACAACAACCAGCCGAAATTGCACCTACCAACGGATTGAAAAGTAATTGGAAAGGATAATTCCAAGGTGCGACAATTAAGGCTACACCTAAAGGTTCGGTCATGAGGTAGCTTGAAGAAGGAAGCAAATGAATTGGTGTTTCAACACGTTTCAAAGCAGCCCATTCACGAACATTTTTTATGTGATAGTCAATCTCTTGATGTACAATACTTATTTCAGTTAAATAAGCTTCTTGAAAGGACTTATTCAAGTCTTTTTTGAGTGCATCTGCAATTTCTTTCTCGTATTTCTTTATTGATTTCTTCAGATTTTTTAGTTGGGTGATTCTGTAGCGAACCTCTTTTGTTGTGTTTGTATCAAAAAAATCTTTGTGCGCTTTGAGTTTTTCATCTATTTCTGTTGCAGTTGCGTATTTCATATTTCAAAATTTGAGTTGAAATTAAACAAAATTCAAAACCAATGTAGCTTTCGCCGTTCAGAAAAAATCATAATGGTAAATTTGTATCCCTTTTCACACAACACATGACGATTCAAGACTTGTTCAAAGCGTTTACAGATTTAGATTTTCAGTCCAATAGATTAATGAGAGCCAAAGAAATGGACATCGAAAATTTGCGACAATTTGACTTGCGTTCAGAGGAAGTTCGACAACAAATTTTGCGTTTAGATCTAAGTGAGGCTGTTAATAAAGAAATGAACGAATTGGGTCGAATTGATTTGAGTTTTATGCCTCCTTGGGGTTTTGGAAGGAAGATTTTGAATGTGCTCGCTTTGGGATTACACAAGAAAAAATACATTAAAAACCGTCGTCAAGATTATTTTTTGAGAAGTGTTCATCAGCGTAGGCAATTGTTTCAACATGCTGAAAATGAATTAAAACAAAGCTAATGGAGTTAAATTCAGATTATTGGTCAGCGCGTTACAAGGAGGGTACAACGGGTTGGGATTTGGGAGGAATTTCTCCACCGCTAAAAGCATATATCGATCAATTGGATGAGAGTTGGAAACAGCGAAAAATTTTAATCCCAGGTTGTGGTAGGGCTCGTGAGGCTGAGTATTTATTTGAACTTGGTTTTCAAGAGGTTTATTTGTTGGATTTCGCGCCACAACCTTTAGATGATTTTCTTGTTCGCAACCCGAATTTCCCAAAGGGACAGCTCATTCAAACGGATTTTTTCGCGTTCGAAGGACAATTTGATTTGATATTAGAGCAAACTATGTTTTGTGCGATAAGTCCTTTAGACAGAGAAAAGTACATTTCAAAAATCGCAAGTTTACTATCGGAAAACGGTAAATTCGTTGGTTTACTTTTCAATCGCGATTTTGAGGGAGGACCACCGTTTGGCGGAAATTTAGAAGAATATTTATTGCAATTTAAACGCCATTTAAACATCATTTTAATGGAGCCTTGTCACAATTCCATTTCCCCGAGATTAGGCTCAGAATTGTTTTTTATTGCGGGAGGGGTTGGGTAGAGGGTGTGATTTTGAATTTGATTTTCGCAAACGAGAATTACAGCACTAGAGGGTTCGTTAACTGTTTGGAAATTTGTTTTTCAAGAAAAGAATCTAGTTACCTCTATTTTTAAAGTTAGATTGAATGCATTCTGTCTCTTAGAATACTAGGCCTTTAATTGTAACAACCTCAACTTAATATTTTTCAATTTCTCGATAATTTCTTTATTTTTTTCGTTTTCAGCTGATGATTCGGGGTTGATTATTGTTTTTTCATTTTGGTAAAGCGATTTGGGGTTTTTCAAAGATTTTTTTGCTCCCTCGAGTGTGTAACCTTCTTCTTTGACCAGTTGATATATATGGTTAAGGGTATTAATTTCTTTTACCGAAAATAAACGATTTCCTTTATTGTTTTTTTTTGAAACTTCTAGTTTAAATTCTTTCTCCCAAAATCTTATTAATGAGGCATTTACATCGAGAAGCTTCGCTACTTCACCAATACTGTAGTATAATTTATTAAGTTGTTGAATATCAATCTTTGGCACTTCGTTACTTGAAATTTTTCTCGAAATTAATTATAATTTCGCATTCTTGCTGTTTTAGCGAGTTATTGGAATGCTTTTAAATTTTCGTCTTTTACTGTATTGTTTTGTTACTTGGTGTTTTATTTCCTCAACAGCCCTTTCACAAACTATCCCTTCTGATTCTGTGGGTCAAAAAGTTAGTCCTAAAGTTGATGCCATAATTTCTTTTGCAAAAACCTTTTTAGGTACTCCTTATCGTTATGGTGGAAGTACGCCGTCGGGCTTTGATTGTAGTGGATTTATAAATTATATTTTCGGAAATTTTGGTTTTAGTTTGGTTCGTTCAAGCTACCAACTTGCCGAATTTGGAGAAACAATTTCTTTGTCGAACATTCAGCCAGGAGATTTAATGTTTTTTAAAGGTAGCAATGTGAATTCGTCAACAATCGGACATGTTGGGATGGTAATTGAAGTTAAAGATGATGTTTTAAATTTTATTCATTCTGCAAATGGAGGTGTGCAGATTACGAATTTTAAAACCAGCAAATATTACATTGCGCGATACGTCAAAACGAAACGTTTGGACTATGGTGGTAAATGATGTCGTTCGATTGTAAACAAAAAAGTTCATCATAAAGCTAAAAAGTAGGCACAAAAAAAAGCCGACTTTCGCCGGCTTTCGTAATTATATTTCGTTGAGTTTAAGCAGTAACACCTAAAACTTCTGCCATTTTAGCACCGATTTGAGCTGGAGAATCAACAACGTGAATTCCACATTCTCTCATGATTCGTTTTTTTGCTTCGGCTGTATCATCCGCACCACCTACAATCGCACCTGCGTGACCCATTGTTCTTCCTTTCGGTGCAGTTTCACCTGCGATAAAACCTACAACTGGTTTTGTTCCGTTCTCTTTTACCCATCTTGCAGCAATAGCCTCCAAACTTCCTCCGATTTCACCAATCATCACGATTCCTTCAGTTTCAGGGTCGTTCATTAATAATTCTACAGCTTCACGAGTTGTTGTTCCAATGATTGGATCTCCACCAATTCCGATTGCAGTTGTAATTCCTAATCCTGCTTTTGCAACTTGGTCTGCTGCTTCGTAAGTTAAAGTTCCTGATTTAGAAACAATTCCAATTTTTCCTTTCTTGAAAACAAAACCTGGCATGATTCCAACTTTCGCTTCACCAGCAGTGATAACACCCGGACAGTTAGGACCAATTAATCTACAATCAAAACCTTTGATGTATTCTTTTGCCTTAACCATATCATTAACTGGGATACCTTCTGTGATACAAACAATCACCTTAATTCCAGCTTCAGCAGCTTCCATAATCGCGTCAGCCGCAAAAGCAGGTGGAACAAATATGATAGATACATCAGCTCCAGTTGTGTTTACTGCATCTGCTACTGTGTTAAAAACTGGACGGTCTAAGTGTGTGCTTCCACCTTTTCCTGGAGTAACGCCACCAACAACGTTTGTTCCATATTCAATCATTTGTCCGGCATGGAATGTACCTTCACTTCCGGTAAAACCTTGTACAATTACTTTCGAGTCTTTGTTGACTAATACACTCATTTGTTCCTTTTTTAAAGTTGCCCAAAATTAGAAAATCAATTAAGACAAGCAACCAAAATTGAAAAATAAGTCTAAAACAAAAGTTGGTTCACATTTTCAGCAATTAAACTCCACCGTTGATTTTTTGAAAAATGACTACTTTCGCAGGAATTTATTCGAAAATAAGTTCCAATGTCACTCTCCAATTTGTTACAAATCAAAGAAGGTCTAACCTACGACGACGTATTATTAGTTCCAGGTTATTCGGAAGTTTTACCTCGCGAAGTAACGCTAAGAAGCAAATTCACTCGAAATATTTATGTCAACACTCCGATTGTTTCTGCTGCAATGGATACTGTTACAGAATCTACTCTTGCAATTGCGATGGCGCAGCAGGGTGGAATAGGAGTGATACATAAAAATATGTCCATCCAACAGCAAGCAATGAACGTTCGCAAAGTAAAACGTTCGGAGAGTGGGATGATTATTGACCCAATTACGCTACCTGAAAACGCTTTAGTTCGCGATGCACTTGCTTTAATGGAAGAATTTAGTATTGGTGGAATTCCAGTTGTGGATGAAAATAAAGTGCTAAAAGGTATTGTTACCAACCGCGACTTACGTTTTGAAAAGAAATTAGATCGTCCGGTTGCTGAAATAATGACAAAAGATAAAATCATTACTACTTGTGACGGTACAGATTTAACAACGGCAGAAGGAATTCTTCAAGAAAATAGAATTGAAAAACTACCCGTTGTTGATGCACAAAATAGATTGATTGGTTTAATTACTTACCGCGATATTATTAAGGTAAAGGAACATCCGATTTCATGTAAAGATTCGCTCGGTCGCTTGCGTGTTGCTGCGGCGGTTGGAGTAACTTTCGACACCATGGAGCGTGTTGCGGCTTTGGTTGAAGCCGGAGTTGACGCAGTAGTGATTGATACGGCTCACGGACATTCAAAAGGAGTTGTCGAAAAATTGAAAGAAGTAAAACAAAAATATCCTCAACTTGAGGTTGTTGTTGGAAATATTGCTACACCAGAAGCAGCTTTGATGTTGGTCGAGGCAGGTGCAGATGCAGTTAAAGTGGGAATAGGTCCCGGTTCAATCTGTACAACCCGTGTGATTGCAGGGGTTGGCGTTCCGCAATTATCGGCTGTGAACGATGTCGCACTAGCTTTGGAAGGTACGGGAGTTCCAGTGATTGCCGATGGAGGCGTTCGTTACACGGGTGATATTGTGAAAGCAGTGGCGGCAGGAGCAGATACCGTTATGTTGGGATCAATGTTTGCTGGTGTAGAGGAATCACCAGGAGAAACCATTATTTACGAAGGAAGAAAATTCAAAGCATACCGCGGAATGGGTTCATTGGAGGCCATGCAACAAGGGTCAAAAGACCGCTATTTTCAAGATGCCGAAGATGATGTAAAAAAACTTGTTCCTGAGGGAATTTCTGGTCGAGTTCCTTTCAAAGGTAAGTTGGAAGAAGTAATGTTCCAAGTTATCGGTGGACTAAGAGCAGGTATGGGATATTGTGGTGCGGCAACCGTCGAACAATTAAAAGGCGCAAAATTCGTTAGAATTACTTCAGCTGGCGTTCGTGAATCGCATCCACATGATGTTACAATTACAAGAGAAGCACCTAATTATTCAGCTAAATAGTTTAAAAATAAGTAAGTTATGAGAAAATTAATCAGTCTTTTATCGTCCATTTTCATTGTTGTCGGCGTACAAGCACAAAAAGATCCGATAGTTATGACCGTGAACAAAAAGCCGGTTACAAAATCAGAGTTTTTACAGATTTATTTGAAAAACAACAACGATCCAAAATTCGACAAAGCTTCTTTGGACGAGTACTTGGAAATGTTTAAGAAATTCAAATTAAAAGTGGCAGAAGCAGAGGCAAAAGGTTATGACACAATTCCAAAGTTGAAAAGAGAGTTGGAAGGTTACAGAAAACAATTGGCAACACCTTATTTGATTGATTCTGTTGCAAATAAGTACTTGGTTGAACAAGCTTATGAACGTATGAAAACGGAAATTCGCGCTTCTCATATTTTGGTTCGTATCGAAATGACTGCAAATGCCAAAGATACTTTAGAGGCTTACAACCGAATTTTAGCATTGAAAAAAAGAATCGAAGCAGGGGAAGATTTTGCTACTGTTGCCAAGTCTAAAAGTGGTTCTGATGATCCATCTGCAGCTAAGAATGGTGGTGATTTGGGTTATTTTACTGCGTTCCAAATGGTTTATCCGTTTGAAGAAGCAGCATACAATACAGCAGTTGGTTCAATTTCAAATGTGGTTCGCACAAGATTCGGCTACCATATTATCAAAGTTGTGGACAAAAGACCAGCGAGAGGAACAATCAAAACTGCGCATTTGATGGTTGCAGCTGGTAAAGATGCCACTGCGGAACAAAGAGAAAATGCCGAGAAAAAAATAAATGAACTTTACGATAAATTAAAGGCTGGCGAACGTTGGGATGATTTGGTTTCTTTCCATTCTGATGATCCAGGTTCAAACAAAAAAGGTGGTGAACTTCCGGCTTTTGGTTCAGGAACTACTCAAAGAATGGTTCCAGCATTTGAGGATGCGGCTTTTGCTTTGAAAAATGACGGTGATATTAGTGCGCCCGTTCTTACCGATTACGGTTGGCACATCATTAAGCGTTTGGAATGGAGACCTTTAGCTTCTTTCGAAAGCATGAAAAAGGAGTTGCAATCACGTGTAAATAAGGATGATCGTTCTAAGAAAACACAAGATTCTTATGTGGTTAAATTGAAACAACAATACAACTACAAATTCGCTGGTGAGAAAAATTTGGATTGGTTCGTACAAAACATTGACACTACATTCTACACGGGAACTTGGAATCCAAACAAGAAAAAATTGAAGAAAACATTGTTCACCATCAACGGACAAAAAATCACACAAGCTGATTTTGCAACTTATCTTCAAAACAATAGCCGTGGAATTCGTAAAGAGGAAAACGCTTCATTGGTGAAAAAGCAATATGCAGCCTTTGAAAAAGCTATGATTTTGAACTACGAAGAAGGACGTTTAGCGATGAAATACCCTGAATACAAGGCTTTGGTGAAAGAATACCATGACGGAATTATTTTGTATGAAATCATGCAAGACGAGGTATGGAATAAGGCAATTAAAGACACAGCAGGGTTGAGGTCTTTCTATGAGCAAAATAAAACCAAATATATGTGGGGTAAACGAGTTGACGCAACCGTTTATGAATGTTCAAATGCTGCAATTGCTCAAACAGTTTACAACATGATTCAAAACGACACTATCAATTCGAAGCACGTTTTGGAAGTAATAAACAAAGACAGTGAATTGAATCTGAAAGTAAGAATGAACAAGTTTGAAACAGATCAAGTTGCTTATTTGAAAGGAAGAACTTTTAATGTTGGTCCAAATACGGTTTACGAGTTTGAAGGTAAGTTTTACGTGTTGAAAGTTGTTCAGGTCTTGGATGCGATGCCAAAAGAATTGAACGAGGCACGTGGAATGGTAACATCTGATTATCAAAATTATTTGGAAAAAACTTGGTTAGAATCCTTGGAGAAAAAACATCCAATAAAAGTAAATTTCGACGTTTTATATTCATTGGGTAAATAAATCAAGTGCGAAAAATTCTGCTTTTATTATTTGTTTCAACTGCTTTTTGGGGATTAGCTCAAAAGGGTAGGGTAGTGAACAAAGTTGTGGCGCAAGTGGGCGACAATATCATTCTTTTATCGGACATAGAAAACCAAAAATTACAAGCTGTTCAAGCTGGAGTTGAAACTTCTCGTGAAATGGAATGTGGGATTTTGGAAGAATTAATGATGTCTGAATTGCTTCTAAATCAAGCGAAACTAGATAGTTTGGAAGTTTATGATGAACAAGTGGACGCTGAAATGGAAAACCGTTTGCGCATCATTGAAAACAAAATGGGAGGACGTCAGAAATTGGAGGAATTCTACGGTAAAACGGTTACACAAATCAAAGAAGAGTTTCGGGAGCAAATCAAGAATAAAATGTTGGCTCAAG
>Ga0169931_10004675_pt1 | contig 21191 bp, 18 predicted proteins | sample Kivu_15m_20L_FD_129675 | JGI IMG/M metagenome (GOLD analysis project Ga0169931, IMG submission 129675) | Freshwater microbial communities from Lake Kivu, Western Province, Rwanda to study Microbial Dark Matter (Phase II) - Kivu_15m_20L... | ecosystem: Environmental > Aquatic > Freshwater > Lake... | reverse complement strand
CGGTCGCCGAATGCCGCGTGATCGCCGACAAGGTGCTGGCGATGGACGGCGTGCGGGAGGTGAAGGCCTACCTGCGCGACCAGGTGCGTCGCCGGCTCGCCGAGACGCTCGCGTGACGCGGACATCCGCGGGCAACGCCGTCCGGCGACCAGAAGCAGCGAAAGGAACGAGTCGATGAAGCAGGAAATGCTGATCAACGTGTCGCAGCCGGAGGAGTGCCGGATCGCGATCATCGAGGATGGCTTGCTCGAGGAGCTCTACGTCGAGCGGACGAGCCAGGACAACTACGTGGGCAACATCTATAAGGGACGGATCGTCAACATCGAGCCGTCGATCCAGGCCGCCTTCGTCGACTTCGGCGTCGGCCGCAACGGATTCCTCCACATCAGCGACGTGGAGCCACAGTACTACCGGCAGGGTGGCCTCGATCCCGACAAGGCGTTCGACGTCGCCGAACCCGCCCGGGCGGCGGAGGGGGGCGACGTGGACGCGGCGCAGCGCACGGCCGTCCGCCGCAAGCCGCGGCTCGGCGACCGGCCGCGGGTGAAGCCTCCGATCCAGGACATCCTGCGGCGCGGGGACGAGGTGCTCGTGCAGGTGATCAAGGAGGGCTTCGGCACGAAGGGCCCGACCCTCTCCACCTACATCTCGATTCCGGGGCGCTACCTCGTGCTCATGCCGCCGCTCGGCCGCGTGGGCATCTCGAAGAAGATCGACAACGAGCGGGACCGTCGCGTCCTCCGCGACATCATGCTCGACCTGCAGCCGCCCAAGGGGGTCGGCTTCGTCGTCCGCACGGCGGGCACCGAGCGCACGAAGGCGGAGATGGCCCGCGACATGGCCTACCTCCTGCGACTCTGGAAGAGCATCGTGCGGCGGATGCGGAAGTACTCCGCCCCGATCGACATCTACCAGGAAAGCGACATGATCATCCGCACGATCCGTGACATGTTCACGGAGGACGTGGGGCGGATCCTCATCGACGAGCCGGCCGCCTACGAGCGGGCCCGCGAGTTCCTCGAGCTCGTCATGCCGAAGTACGCGCCCCGGTTGCAGTTCTACGACGGCAAGGAGCCGCTCTTCCACCGCTACGGACTCGAGGAGGAGATCGGGCGGATCCACCAACGGAAGGTGCCGCTCAAGGGCGGCGGCTCGATCGTCATCGACCAGACCGAGGCGCTCGTGGCGATCGACGTCAACTCCGGGAGCTTCCGCACCGAGAAGAGCGCGGAGGAGAACGCCTACCAGATGAATCTGATCGCGGCCAAGGAGATCGCCCGTCAGCTGCGGCTGCGCGACCTCGGCGGCGTGATCGTCAACGACTTCATCGACATGCGGAAGGAGAAGTACCGCCGCGGCGTGGAGAAGGCGCTCCACGAGGCGATGAAGCGGGACAGGGCCCGCACGAAGGTGCTCCGCACGAGCCCCTTCGGTCTGGTCGAGATGACACGGCAGCGCATCCGTCCGTCGCTGCGCAAGAGCATCTTCCGCGACTGCCCCACCTGCAGCGGCACCGGCACGGTGAAGACCGCCGAGAGCATGGCGATCGAGGTGATGCGCATTCTCCACCTCTCCGCGACCCGGGAGGACGTCGCCCGCCTCAACGTCACGGTGCACGACGACGTGGCGACGTGGATCAACAACCGCAAGCGGCGGGAGATCACCCAGTTTGAGGATGAGACCCACATCCAGCTGCACGTGGACGGCAAGGACGGCGTCTCACCGGAGCACCTGGTCTTCGAGGCGTGGGATTCGGGCGGCCGCAGCCTCCGCTTCCCCTGACCCGGGAGTGCCGGGCCGAGACGCCACCCCGTCGGCGACCTGAAAACTGGACCGCTCCGGAGTCGATCCGGTGGGCGAGGCGCGTTCGGTCCTCCAGGCCTATGCGGCGGGAGGGCCGATGGGCAGCGAGGCCTCGATGTTCGACGACCTCACCGCCCGGGTGAAGGCCGTCGATGCGGCGAAGGCGGAGGTGTTCGCGACGTTCGCGAAGGAGGCGATGCAGTCGCCCGAAGGCCTCGCCGAACGGGCGAAGAAGGCGCTCGCGTCCTTCTGACCCGGCCGTGCCCTCCGGGCCGTGAACGCGCGGTCTCCACACGGCCTGTGTGGCCCCCTCTCGACCGGCTGCCTCCGGTCCGGTACCCTCCCATCAAGCCGCGCGGAGAGCCGTGCGGGCCCCCTGCCGGAGTGTGAGCCATGTCCGCCACCGCTGCCTCGTCCGCCTCGTCCGCTGCCATGGCCGGCTCGGGCCACACGTATGCCGTCGTCGTGGACGGTGGACGGCAGTATCGCGTGATGGAGGGACAGGAACTCGAGATCGACTTCCGACATGCCCCGGATGGCACTCCCCTTCCTGTCGGGAGTGAGGTCGTCTTCAGCGACGTGCTCGCCGTCAGTCGTGCCGGGAAACTGACGCTCGGTGCCCCGAAGGTGAGCGGCGCCAAGGTGACGGCCGAGGTTCTGAGCCTCGTGCAGGGTCCCAAGATCTTCGTGCAGAAGTTCAAGCGGCGGAAGAACTACCGCCGTCGCACGGGCCACCGCGCCCTGGCGACGAAGGTGAAGATCGCCGCGATCACCGCCTGACGGTGTCGTGACTCGCGGTGTGTTCACTCTCGGCATCGTGGCGGCCAGCCTGTGGTCCGATGGTCACCCGAGGCCGAGACCTGCCAGCGGTCCTCCGCTCCGGCACAGGGCGTCGACACGGCGCGACACCTCGGGATCCTCCTCGACCGGAGGCGCGTGGTGCGGCTTGAGCCGGGCGTCGATCACAAGCGGCCCCCGACAGCCCCAGTGCTTCTGCCGGACCTCGGCCTCGACGCCGTGGACATCGACGGCGGGGTTCGACCGGGTGAAGGTGACCCAGAGAAGGTTTTCCAGGCTCGCCGACGCGAAGCCGGCGTCATCGACGACGACGACGAGGGGAAACGCGCGCAGCGGATGGCCGGCCTCGAGGGCGTCGCACAACCGCTCGACGTCGCCGGTCCACGCCGCCTGATCGGTCGCCGCCCAGATCGCCGCGTCATCCCCGGCATCGAGCCGAGGCCGTGGCTCGATCCGCGGTCCCGCGAGGGCGACGATGCCGGGCAGGCATATCCGTGGATCCGCGAACCCCTCCGGCAACCGCCCGCCACCCGACGGCAGGTCGTGCGGCAGGTCACGGACCGCCGGCCCGCGCGCGGCCACGACGAGCTTCGAGCCGACGTTGAAGCCCGCGCCGGAGTAGTCGAGCGTGTCGATCGTCGTCTCGGTGTGGAAGTGGCAGTCGCGCCGCCAGTCGACCCGCGCGAGCAGGTGCGCGAGGAACGGCCGCACGTCATGGGCGTCGAGCCCCGGACATTCCGCGCCGTCGACGATGAAGAGGTATTTGGCGAGCGACAGCTGTCCCTGGCCGAGGATGGCCGAGGCCTGCGTCAGGAGCTCCGCCGGCCGGTCGGAACGCCTCCAGGGCAGGTACCGCTCGCTGCCGACCGCCAGGAGCAGCGGATGCACGCCCGATGCGTCCACCGCATGCACGCTCGAGACCCCCGGCAGCACCGTGGGGATCACCGGCCCGGTCAGCTCGTGCACGAGCCAGCCGAAGAGGGTGTCCTCCTGGGGCGGGCGTCCGACGACCGTGATCGGCCAGATCGCCCCCTCCCGGTGCCACACCCGCTCGACCTGCATGAGCGGAAAGTCGTGCCGCCGCGCGTAGTAGCCGAGATGATCACCGAACGGACCCTCGGGCTTCGTCTGCCCCGGCGCCACGGTGCCCTCGATGACGAAGTCCGCATCCGCATAGATCGACGGGCGGCCCGCGCGTCGAATCATCGGGATGCGATGCCCGGCGAGCGCGCCGGCGAACGTCAGTTCGGGCAGTCCCTCGGGAAGCGGCATCACCGCGGAAACCGCCATCGCCGGAGAGCCCCCGACGAAAATCGCCACCCGCAGCGGCTCGCCCCGGGCCAGCGCCTTGGCATGGTGGACGCCGATGCCCCGATGGAGCTGGTAGTGGAGGCCGGCCTCACGGTCTGGAACGTAGTCGTTGCCCGCCAGCTGCACGCGGTACATGCCGAGATTCGAGTGCCGCGTGCCGGGGCGCGCGGGATCCTCGGTGTAGACCGCGGGGAGGGTGACGAAGGGGCCGCCGTCACCGGGCCAGCAGACGACCCCGGGCAGAGCGGACAGGGACGTCGTGCGGGCGAGCACCGGCCCGGACCGCACGCCACGCGGCAGCGTGGTCAGCGCGTCGAGCGGCGCCCGGAGGTAGCGCCAGGGTTTCTGGAGGGCCGCCGTCGGATCGATCTTCAGCTCCACGAGCCGGCGCACCCGCTCGAGCGTGTCGGCGAAGATGCGTTCGATCCGCCGGCGCGTGCCGTAGAGGTTGATCAGCACGGGAAACGACGAGCCGCGCGGCTGACGGAAGAGCAGCGCCGGTCCGCCCGCCCGGAAGAGCCGTCGCTGGATCTCGGCGATCTCGAGATGCGGATCGACCGGATGGTCGACGACGACCGCCTCCCCTTCCCGCTGGAGGGAGGTCACGCACGCCGCGAGTGAGCGGAATCCCATGAACGACACCGGTGCCGCGGCGACACGACCGGGTCACGCTCGCGCAGCGTGCATCGGCCGGCTGTACTATAGCCTCGGTCCGGGCGCGGGACGCCCTTCCGCCCGCGATGGCACGCTTGAGGATGCACGCATGATCCGGCTCACGAGCACGTATGAGGGCGGCCTCCGCTGCCGCGCGACCCACGGACCGTCCGGCACGTCGGTGGTCACCGACGCGCCGGTCGACAACCACGGCCGGGGCGAAAGCTTCTCGCCCACCGACCTGGTGGCCACCGCGCTCGGCGCGTGCATGCTCACGGTCATCGGCATCGTCGCGGAGCGTCATGGGCTCGACCTCGCCGGCATGACGTCGGAGACCGAGAAGGTGATGAGCGCGAGCGCCCCGCGGCGCATCGCGTCCCTGCGCACGCGCATCACGATCCCGCTCCCGGCGGATCATCCGCAGCGGACGGTCCTCGAGCGGGCGGCCGCCACCTGCCCGGTGCATCAGAGCATTCATCCGGAGATCGATGCCCCCGTCGAATTCATCTGGACGGGCTGAGCGCGGCACCCCGGAAGCGCCCCCATGGCCGATCTCTTCGCCGCCTCGCGGGCGGCCACCATCGCTCGGGCGGCCCCGCTCGCGGCCCGGATGCGCCCCCGGCGACTCGCCGACTATGTCGGGCAGGAGGCGCTCGTCGGCCCGGGCAGGCTGCTCAGGCGGCTCATCGAGTCGGACCGGCTCGGCTCGATCATCCTCTACGGACCCCCCGGCGCGGGCAAGACGACGCTCGCCGAGATCATCGCCCACGAGACCCGCCGACGCTTCGTCGAGCTGTCCGCCACGGCGGCGGGCGTGAAGGAGCTCCGCGACGTGCTCGACGCGGCCCGGCGGCGCCTCGAGGACGACGGTGCGCGCACCTGCCTCTTCATCGACGAGATTCACCGGTTCAACAAGGCCCAGCAGGACGTCCTCCTGCCCGACGTGGAGCAGGGCGTGATCGCGCTCATCGGCGCGACGACCCAGAATCCGTTCTTCGCCCTCACGCCGGCGCTCGTCAGCCGGAGCCGCATCTTCGAGCTGGCCCCGCTGGCGCCCGCGGACATCGGCACGCTGCTCGACCGCGCCCTCGCGGATCGGGAGCATGGCCTCGGCGGCGATGCGGTCTCGCTCGATGCGGACGCCCGCGCGTTTCTCGTGGAGACCGCGGACGGCGACGCCCGGCGCGCGCTCGGCGCCCTCGAGGTGGGGGTGCTCTCGAGCACCGAGCGGCCGCTGCGATTCACGCTCGATCTCGCGCGGGAGAGCGTGCAGCGGAAGGTCGTGGCCTACGATGCCGGCGACACGCACTACGACTGCGCGAGCGCCCTCATCAAGAGCATCCGCGGGAGCGACGCCGACGCCGGACTCTACTGGCTGGCCCGGATGCTCGAGGGGGGCGAGGATGTGCGGTTTCTCTCCCGGCGGCTCGTGATCCTCGCGAGCGAGGACATCGGCAACGCCGATCCGCGGGCGCTGGTGCTCGCGGTCGCCGCCATGCAGGCGACCGAGTTCGTCGGCCTGCCGGAGTGCCAGCTCACGCTCGCGCAGGCGGTCACCTACCTCGCCCTCGCGCCGAAGAGCAACGCCTGCACGCGCGCGATCGGAGCCGCCCGGCGCGACGTGCGCGAACGGGCCGTGATCCCCGTCCCACGTCATCTGCAGGACAGGCATTACGCCGGCGCGGCGCGCCTCGGCCGCGGCACCGACTACGCGTACGCGCACGACGCCCCCGACGCCATCGCCGCACAGGACTACCTGGGCGTCGAGCGGACCTACTACGAGCCGACCGATCGCGGCCTCGAGCGCGATCTCGGCAGCCGGCTCGCCGAGATCAGGCGGCGGCTGCGGGAGCCGCGGCCGGACGAAGCGACTGGCGGGTGAGCTCCGTCGTGATCGTGCCGCGCAGGACCTGCTCGAGCCGCTCGAGTGCCCGTGCCACGGTGGCGCCGTCGAGCACGCGGTGGTCGGCGATGACCGTGACCCGGCAGCGACCATCCGCTTCTACGGGTGCGTAGCAGAGGCTCGTCGTGCAGAGCGTGGGGTGGAAGTGATTGCCGGCACGAAACCCGGCGAGCGTCGAGAGGCTGAACGTGCCGATCCGGCCGGGACGCTTCCGTGACGCCGAGTTCATGTGCCAGCGAAGGATCGTCCGCCGCAGGGCTCCGGGCACCATCTCGAGTTCCAGCTGACGGCGGAAGACCTCCTCGACGGGCGCCGTCACGTGACGGTCGATCGACGCCTGCAGGGCCGCGAGCGTCGTCTCCTCGGGCCGGGCCAGCCGGGCGAAGAACAGGCGGTCGTGCCCGGAGTCGGCGCGGTTGATCGCCAGCGTGGCCACGCTGTCGCCGGAGGTGGCCAGACGGGCGTGCGGCCGGTACACGATCCAGCTGCGCAGGAGCGGCATCTCGCGGGCCACCAGCGCGTAGGCCTTGAGGAAGAGCGCGGCCCAGCCGACGCGAGGCGCGGTCACCCTCCGTACCGCCGCCAGTTCGTCGAGCGCGAGCGTCCGGTCGACGGGGAACAGGGGGATGGACCGCGCGAGCAGGGCCACGTCGTTGACCGTGCCCCTGCCCGGCGGCAGCGCGGTCGTGGTGACGGGGTGCGTGGACATCGGACAGGCTCCGGATCGGGAGCGGATTGAAGCAATCGACCGGGGCCGATGGAAGGGCAGATTGCCGGCACGTCGGGGCCATCGACGGGCCCGGTGGGGCCGGACGGTCGCCGCCCGCCCGCTACACTCGTCCGCCATGCGTGTCGTGGTGCAGCGGGTGCGCGAGGCCGGGGTGACGATCGCAGGCGCCTCGATCGCGGCCATCGGCCGCGGCCTGCTCGTGCTCGTCGGTGTGGAAACCGGCGACACGGCGGCGGACGTGGAGTGGCTGGCGGCGAAGGTCGCCGCCCTGCGAATCTTTCCAGATGACACCGGGCGGATGAATCTCGGCGTGCGGGACATCGGCGGCGACATCCTCGCCGTGAGTCAATTCACCCTGCACGCGAGCACCGAGCGCGGCCATCGGCCCGGCTTCACGCGCGCCGCCCGACCGGAGGAGGCCAGCCCGCTGTACGAGGCGTTCCTCTCCGCACTGGATCGGGAGACGGGGCGCCGGACCGCTCGTGGCATCTTCGCCGCCGACATGCAGGTGCGGCTGGTCAACGACGGCCCGGTCACGATCCTCATCGACTCGCGTCGACGTGAGTGACCGCCGGCACGGTCGGCCGCATGCCGCCGCGGGGGCACCGCCTTGCGGGCGATCCCCGGCACCGCTGCCATCGCCAGTGTGAGCGTGGTATCATCCCAGACGATCCGCGGCCCCGGCGTGATGCCAGAGGCCGGCGTCATCATCTGCGGTGGCTGTAGCTCACTCGGTTAGAGCACCGGTTTGTGGTACCGGGGGTAGCGGGTTCGAATCCCGTCAGCCACCCCTTCACGCGGCACGAGCCATCCATGGCCTCGTGCCGCTGATCCAGGCACGCCGCATCCTGCTCGGGCAGACGTGTTCCACAGTCTGCTAGCGCGAGGCCGGGGGCGTATCGGCACCGAGGTCGAGTTTCTTCCACCGCTTCGCCGCCAGGGCCGCCACCGTCTCCCGAGAGAGCGTGCCGTTGTCCTTGAAGGTGAGCGACGTGAGCTTCGGCATCGCGAGGATTTTCGCGAGAGCCGCCTCACTGACACCGGTTTCACGGATTGACAGTTCTTCCAGCGCCGGGAGCGTGGCGATCGCCTCGACCGTCGCGTCGGTCATCGCCGGCACGCTCCAGATGTCGAGCACGCGCAACGACGTTGCCGACGCGAGCCGCGCGAGACCGTCGTCACCCACCGACGGCAGTTCGTGGAGATAAAGCCGCTGGAGCTTCGGCAGGTCGCGGAGCACCTCGAGCGCCGGATCGCGCACGTCGGGAAGATCCCGGAGGGTCAGACGCGTCAGCGGCAGGCCGGCCAAAGCGAGCACCCCGTCGGTCCCGAAGCCCTGGCACCGGAAGATCTCGAGCGACTCGAGCCCGGCAAGTCGTGCGAGATGCGCGCCTGACGCGTCGGTGATCGCGAAGTCCTGCAGGAGGAGCGACCTCAGCGTGGTGCTCGCGGCGAGCCCCGCCACGCCGGCATCGGTGACGACGGTGCTGCGGTGCTTGAAGGCCGCCAGCTTCGGCAGGCCGCCCGCCACCTCGAGCGTCAGGTCGCCCGCCTCCATGTTGCCCCGGAGATCGAGGGCCCGCAGCCCCTCCAGCCGCGCGAGCCGCCGTGTGGCGAGGTCGTTGAGGCGGGTCTGCACCAGCGTGAGGCGTTCGAGGTGCCCGAGGTCGGCGATCGCCCGGAGCGACGCCCCGGTGAGGTTCGTATTCGACGACAGGTCGAGCTCGACGAGCCGCGGACACTGGGCCACCACCGCCTTCACGCCGTCATCCGTGAGGCCGGCATTGGTGATCGCGAGCACCTCGAGCGTGCCGCGGGCCGTGAGGGCCTTCGCCGCCGCGTCGTCGAGCATCCGACAGTCGAGGATCTGCAGCACGCGCAGGTGCTCGAGGGAGGCCATCCGCGCCACGTCGTCGTCGGTCAGGAGCGAGCCGTCGGCGATCGACACCTCGGTGAGGTGCCCCGCGGCATCGACGACGTGCCGGGCGGCCCCGCCGAAGTCCGCGAGCCTGGCCGCGACGGCGGCATCCGGCGTCGAGGCCGTCGCCCGTCCCTCGGACGGCATGGCACCGGCCAGATGCATCGCCAGCAGCGCCGCGACGACGGTCGCGATGCGCCGGGGCACGACGTGTCGATCCCCCGCGTCAGTCAAGCCGATAGCCTTCCTGGTAGGTGGGCTTGATGAGGTCGGCCACCCGCGGCGTCTTGAGGTCGGCCAGATTCGTGACCTCGAGCTTCTTCGCGTCCCACGCGATCGTCTCGCCCCACTCGCCGAGCTGACCCTCCGGTCCACCCTGGGCAGCCGCCCAGACCGCGAGGTTGCCCAGGAGGATCATCTCCGTGAGCGGACCCGCCCGATCGATGAAGTTCGACTTGGTGATCCGCGGGTCGCCGGCCTGCTTCGCCCGGAACAGCTCGAACATGTTGTTGACGTCGTTGCCCTTCCCCTGATCCTCGGCCGGCTCGAAGTCGACGTTGACCTTCTCGACCCCCTTCAGCTCGTACTTCCCGCAGTAGTCGTCGGAGCTGTAGAAGGCGCCCTTCTCCCCGACCACCAGCACGCCGCTGTCGGATACCTTGTCGATGCCCCACTTCGCGAAGACCTCGGCCGGCGGTTTGTTTCCCTTGCGGTCGTACCACCAGAACGGGATCGCGGGCCGCGTGCTCGTCGCGGGAAACTCGAACTTGATGACCGAGCTCGCGGGGTAACTGTCGAAGTCATGGCCCGTCGTGCGGGCGACGACCGAGACCGGATCCTGCAGTCCGCACGCCGCGAAGGGCACGGTGAGCTGGTGGCAGGCCATGTCCCCGAGCGCGCCGGTGCCGAAGTCCCACCAGCCGCGGTGCTGGAACGAGTGGTAGAGGCCCGGCCAGAACTCGCGGAACGGCGCGACGCCGATCCAGCTCTTCCAGTCGAGCCGCTCGAGCGCCTGCGCGATCTCGTCCTTCTTCTTCTTGACGAGATCGGCGACCGTCTTGGCGATCTCGTCGGCACCCACCTTGGCGTCCTCCTCCTCGGAGACCTGCGCCATCGCCTGCGCCTGATACATCCTCAGGTTCATGCGGCGGTCGGGCCCCTGGGCCCACACGGGGCGATTCGACCAGGCATAGACCTCCCGCAGCGTGCCGAGCACGCCCGATTGCAGCTGGGCGATCGCCTCACGGGACGTGGGGAGGGCCGTGCCCTGGTTGCCCATCTGGGTGCAGACGCCGGTCTCCTGGGCCACCTTCGCGAGGAGCCGAGCCTCGTAGATGGTGCGCGTCAGCGGCTTCTGCGTGTAGCACGAGATGCCCGCCCGCATCGCCTCGAGCGTGGCCGGCGCGTGCATGTGGTCCGGGGTGCTGATCGTGCAGATGTCGATGTTTTTCGCGTGCGCGGCGAAGAGTTCGCGGTAGTCGGTGTACCGGGCCGCGGACGTGAACCCTTCCGCGCTCCCCTTCTTCTCCAGCGTGCCGCGGTCGACGTCGCAGATCGCGACCACGTCGCCGAAGAGCGCGGCATTGCTCGAGTCGCTGCCCCCCTTCCCGCCCACGCCGATGCAGGCCACCCGCGGGCGCTCGTTGGCGGAGTTGCTCCAGGCCGGCCGACTGCCGGCGGCCACGAAGTACCCGACACCGGCCGCCGATGCACTGCCGAGAAATCCACGACGCGTCGCCCGAGGCATGTGACACCCTCCCCAAAAAAGGCCCTGAGACGGAGCGTCCCGCGGACGCACAGGCCCGAGACCGAGTACGTTCGAAATCCGGCGTGCACCGGCGTGCACGTCCTCGCGAGCCGAACCGGCATGGACCGGGGAACTCGGCCACGGCATCGACCGCGACCGTCCGGCCTTCGGCAGCGGATGATACCACGCCGACCGCGCGCGCTCACGAGGCCCGTGACCGGCCGGACGCTCCGCGGACGACCGCCACGGCGCTGCGGCGACCCTGACGCCTGGCGCGGTTCCGCCGGCGGTTTGACTCCCCCTCCGGCCACCGGTAAGAACGAGACCACACGGTACGCATTTTCCCAGGCTCCTCGCGCGGAGATTTCGGCCATGATCCTCGGCAAGCTGTGGCGGGCCCTCGCGGCCCAGATGAACAAGGTCGCCAACTTCTTCTGGACGGCCGACCCGATCGCCCAGTTGCAGTACGAGTACGACAAGGCGGTCGATCAGATGAAGGAGGGACGCGAGGGCCTCGAGCAGTATCGGGCGCTCGTCGAACGCGTCACCCGGCAGGTCAACGGCGATCGGCAGCACGTCGCCTCGCTCGAGGCACGGGTCAAGGCCTACCTCAAGGCCGGGGAGCGCGATACGGCGTCGAAGTTCGCGCTCGAACTCCAGAAGGCGCGGAAGGAGCTCGCCGAGAACGAGACCCAGCTGAAGCTGCACGAGACGGCCTACGAGAACAACGTGACGAAGGTGAAGCACGCCACGAGGAAGCTCGCCGACCTCAAGCACAAGATCCAGAAGTACGACGCCGACCTCAAGCTGTCGCGCGCGGAGGCCGAGCTCGCCAAGCTGGCGACGAGTTTCAACTTCGACATCACGACCGATTTCGGACAGATCGAGGACGTCATCCAGGACAAGATCGGTCTGAACCGTGCCAAGGTGCGCGTGGCCGCCGACCTCTCCGGCGAGGGTCTCGAGGACATCCGTCGCGAGGAGGCCGTCGAGCAGGCGATGGCGAACGAGGCGCTCCGCGAGTTCGAGATCGAGCTCGGCATGGTCTCGCCCGAGACCAGCGGAGTGACCGCGGACGACAAGGAGCTCGGCACCGGCCGGGTGAGCCAGACGGCGGGCTGATTCGGCACCCGCGCGACTGGCTCCGCGGGTTGCGCCCACGATCGCACTTCTGACGACGCCGTCCAGCGGCGGATTCATCGTGACACCGACGCCCGTGACTCCAGCCCCGCCCGAGAACGGCTCTCGCACCGTCGAGGGTGCCGTCGCCGTCGATCGGCCCACCCTCGGCGCGGCGACCGTCGCACCGGGCACGTCCGCCGCCCTGCCCGCGTGGTGTCCCGACTGGGCCGAACGGCTCGGCGATGCGTACCTCTCCGGCACCAGCTGCGTCTTCCTGCTCCACGGCAACGTGCGTGACGCCGTGCCGATCGCCCCGTCCGGCGCGACGCCCGATGCCGCCTCGTGGGGCTCACTGCCGGAGTTTCTCGCCCGCGAAATCTTCGGGCGGTGGGACGTGGTGCTGGGCTATGACGTGGGGCGCGGACTGCGGCCCCTGGCCGGCAACGATCCCGCACGACTCCGCACGATGGCCCAATGGCTCTCCGAGCGGCTGGGCAATGCCTCGGGCTGGCCCCGCGAGCCGGAGGCCGCGATCGGCGCGATCGACGCGATCCTCGAGCGCAATTTGATCGACCCGCCCGAGCAGCGCAAGCGGATCGCCATCGTCCTCGATTACGCGCAGTACCTCGTGCCGGATGCCGAGGGGGGAGGTCGTGCCGGTGCAGGCCGACTCGTCCGGGTGCTCTCGTGGGCGACGAATCCGCTTCTGCGACGGGTCAACGTGGCGATCGTGCTCGTGGCCGACACGCTCGCCGAGGTGCACCCGCGGCTGGCGTCGAACCCGGCCGTGACCGCGATCGACGTGCCGCTGCCCGACCGTGAGGAGCGCGAACGCTACGCCCTCGCGGCGGCCGCCGCGGCCGGGATGAGGCCCGAGCATGGCGACGCGATCCGCCGGATGGCGTCGCTCTCCGGCGGCCTGTCGCTCGAGAGCATCCGTGCCGTGATCGCGCTCGCGGCCCGCGACGGGTCGGCGCCGGACGGACCCGAGTTCGCCGCCCGCAAGAAGGATCTGATCGAGCGGTCGTGTCGCGGGCTCGTGGAGTTTCTCCAGCCCCGCCTCACACTCGACGCCGTGGCGGGCCACGTCGAGGCGAAGAAGCGGCTGGAATCGGACGCCGGCGCGATCCGACGCGGCCAGCTCGAGTCGGCTCCGATGGGTTATCTGATCTGTGGCCCGGTCGGCACGGGCAAGAGCTTCATCGCCGAGTGTTATGCGGGCAGCGTGGGCATCCCCTGCGCGGTCCTGAAGAACTTCCGCAGCAAGTACGTCGGCGAGACCGAGGGCAATCTCGAGCACGCCCTCGACGTGCTGCGCGGGCTCGGCCCGGTCGTGGTGATCATCGACGAGGCGGACGCGGCGCTCGGCAACCGTGAGCAGGGGGGCGACTCCGGCACGTCGGCCCGCGTGTTCTCGATGATCGCGCGGCAGATGGGGGACACCCGCTACCGCGGCAAGATCGTCTGGATGCTCCTGACGAGCCGACCCGACCTGCTGCCGATCGACCTCAAGCGACAGGGACGCGCCGAGGTTCATATCCCGCTCTTCTATCCGCACGATCAGGGCGAGATCGACGCCATGTTCGCCGCGATGGCCCGGAAGAGCCGGGTGCGGCTGGCCGCCGGACTGCCCGGTCCCGTCGATCTCGAACTGGGCCTCTCCGGCGCCGACATCGAGAGCGTGGTGCTCGCGGCCCGCCGCAGGTCGCTCGAGCGGGCCACCGAAGCGGGGGTGCCGGCACCCGGGGAAATCGGCGCGGACGATCTCCGCGGAGCCCTCGACGACTTCATGCCGTCGGCCCAGGGACTGGAAAAGGAGATGCAGGAAATCGCCGCCGTGCTCGAATGCACCGAGCGACGATTCCTCCCCGAACACTGGCGGGAGGTCGTCGGGAAGCCCGGTGGTCGCGCGCGACTCCAGGAGCGGCTGGCGGCGATCCGCGAGGTGATCAGTTCATGAGCGGCGGGGACGCCGCCACGGGCGGCGATGCCGGAGGAACGGGACGCACCCGGCGGCGGGGGGTACACGTGCAGTGCGGATGCGGCACGCCCGGATCGTGATCGGAAGAACGAGGCAACCAGGAGACGCATGATGGCCAAGAACCAGACCGCCGCGGGAAAGACCCCGTGGTTCGACGAGTCGACCGACACCCCGATGCTGTCGGAATACGCCCGCAAGCTCGATTCGTTCTGCGACGCCGTGGCCGACGGCCGCGTGACGACGCGTGAACTCGAGGAGCAGGAGGAACGGCTCGTGTCGCTCATGCGCGAGGTGGAGCCGCTGCTCTCGCCGGAGGCGCACGAGAAGGTGACGCGACTGCTCTGCGAGGTGACCGCCTACGATCTCATGCAGGCGCTCCACATGGCGGGCAAGGCGCGCCCGAAGACGGCCTTCCGCGGCTGAGCACGGCGGGGGCGGGGATCGCGGCATCGTTGGTCGTTCGACGGCGTGACAGGGAGGATTGAAAGATGGCAGGGCAACCCAAAGCTCCGTTCTGGCTGGCCGTGTGGGCCGTGATCCTCGGCCTCGTCGGGCTCGCCGCCTGGCGGGCCGGCATGTTCGGTCCGCGGGGCGCGGCGGACGTCGCGCGGCAGGAACCCGTCGCCGGCGGAGCACCAGGTGGTGCGTCCGGGAGCGGAGGTGGTGCGGAGGGAATGGCCTCGGAGGCGGCCGACACCTCGGCCCCCACGACCGTCACGGAATACACCTTCACGCCCGCCGAGAAGCTGCCTCCCGTGAAAGGCACGAGCGCCTACAAGCCGCTCGAGGACGACACGGTGCGATTCGCGCTCAATGTGTGGGCGGGCTGGAGCCCGATCATCTACGCCAACGAAGGCTTCAAGGCAGGCAAGGTCTGGCAGACCCCCGACGGCAGGCCGTTCAAGCTGGAACTGGTGCTCATCGACAATCCGGTGACGATGCGGGACGCCTACGCGGCCGGCGAGGTGCACATCGGCTGGGCCACCCTCGACATGGTGCCGCTCTTCCTCGAGGGGCTCGTGGATGCCACGGGCAAGCCGAAGGATTCGCGGGTCATGCCGCGCATCTACCAGCAGGTGGACTTCTCCAACGGCGGCGACGGCATCGTCGTCCGCGACTCGATCAAGACGGTGCGGGATCTGGTCGGGAAGAAGCTCGTGCTCGCCCAGAACTCGCCGAGCCAGTTCTTCGCCCTCAACATGCTCGTCGCGGGCGGGGTGCAGCCCGGCGAGGTCGACATGGTCTACACGGAAGACGCATTCCAGGCTGCGGCGGCGTTCAATGCCAACAAGGAACTCGCCGGGTGCGTGTCGTGGGCCCCCGACATCTACAACCTGGAGAAGGCGAAGGGCAATCGCATGCTCGTCACGACCCAGACCGCCAACCGGCTCATCGCCGACGTCTGGTTCGCCCGGGCCGACTTCGCCAAGGATCATCCCGACAAGGTCGAGGCGATCGTCCGCGGCATCTTCGACGCGATGGAGGCGCTCAAGACGGAGACGGCCCGTGCGAAGGTCGCGGAGCTCATGGCGGCGGGCTACAACATCCCCGCCACCGATACGCTCGCCATGCTCGGCGACGCCCACTCGACGAACTGGGCCGAGAACTACCAGTTCTTCGTCAATCGCAACAATCCGGCCAACTTCGAGCGGATCTGGAAGCAGGCCTACTACCTCTACCGGCGCGTGGGGGCGATCTCGAATCCGCCGGTGCCGTTCGATCAGGTGATGGACTTCTCGGTGATCCAGAAACTCGGCAAGGAGCCCCGCTATGGCGAGACGCGGGACGAGTACGCCCGCGCCCTCGCGCCCAAGTCGCTCTCGCAGATCCGCGCCGAGAACGAGGAGATCCTCACCAACACCGTCGTCATCCACTTTTTCCCGAACAGCGCGGACCTGAGGAAAAAGATCGTGCGACGCGTCGACGGCAAGGAGGTGGAGGAGCCGTACGATCCCGCCGTCGATCTCGTGCTCGACGAGGTCGGTGCGCTCGCGCAGCAGTTCGGCAATTCACGCATCGTCGTCGAGGGGCACACGGACGGCTCGATGAAGGGGCAGGTGCCCGCGAGCATGGTGAAGGACCTCTCCCGACAGCGGGCCGGCGCGGTGCAGGAGGCGCTCGTGGACCGATTCTCGTTCGATCCCAACCGGTTCGCCGCCGACGGGCTCGGCTGGGACCGGCCGGCCGACCCGGACCAGCCGGACAACCACGCGCTCAACCGCCGCGTCGAGATCAAGGTCTACTCCGCGGAAAAGGAGTGACGGGCCGTGGGCACCGATCGGGCCACACGGCGGCCGACCGCGCTGCGGGGTGACGTCCCGGCGATCGAGTCCGCCCTCTGGGGCTGCACGACCGTGGCTGCGATCGTGGCCCTGTGGTTCATCGTCACGGCCGGGGCCGGCGGCGAGGATCGGCTGGTCAGTCCGCTCGTGCTGCCCAGCCCGGGCGAGACGCTCGCGGCGCTGCCCGGCCTCTTCGAGAAGGGCCTGGTGGCCGACATGCTCGTCACCCTCCGACGGGTCTGCCTCGGCTTCGGGCTCGCCGCGGTCGTCGGCGTGCCGCTGGGCGTCCTGGCCGCCTGCTTTCCCGCGGTGCGCGCCGCGCTCGCCCCCGTCACCATCTTCGGACGCAATATCCCGATGGCCGCGCTGATTCCGCTCTTCTTCCTCATGTTCGGGATCAACGAATGGGGCAAGGTGATGTTTCTCTTCGTGGCGAGCGCCGCCTTCGTGATCAGCGACGCCACCGCCGCCGTGCTCGAGGTCCCGCAGCGGTTCGTGGACACCGCGCTGACGCTCGGTGCCAACCGTCGCCAGATCATCATGAAGGTGCTGGGCCCGCTGGCCGCTCCCGCCATCTTCAACTCGCTGCGACTGCTCTTCGGACTCGCCTTCGGGTACGTGATGCTCGCGGAACTCGTCAACGCCAAGTCGGGCGTCGGCGCCATCATCAATGTCTCGCAGCGGCTGGGGAGACGCGAACCGATCCTCATCGTGCTCGTGCTCATCGCGCTGGTGGCCTACGGGATCGATCGCCTCCTGTGGTGGCTGCAGTGCGACCTCTTTCCGTACCGCTACGGGGGGCGGGGCTTCCTGCCCCGGTCGCTGCGTCGACTCTCCGCGGGCACCGATGCTGCCGGGGACGCGGCATGAGCGCACCGGTTCCCGAGGACACCCGGCCGCCCGCCGTCACGTTTCAGAACGTGACGAAGGTCTACGGAGCGGGCACGCCGCGGGAGTACGTGGCGATCGAGGGCATCACCTTCACGATCCCCGACCTGGTCGATCGCGGCGAGATCTCGTCCTTCCTCGGGCCGAGCGGGTGCGGCAAGAGCACCGTCCTGCGGCTCGTGGCGGGACTCGAGCCGCAGCATCCGCCCACGAGCGGCACCGTCGCCGTCCTCGGCCGGGAGATCGTCGGGCCCGGCGCCGACCGCGGGATGGTGTTCCAGGACTACACGAGCTTCGACAACCGCACCGTGCTCGACAACGTGGTGTTCGGCCTGGAATGCCGCGGCGTCCCCCGACGCGAGCGGGAGGCCGCCGGCCGGGAGTGGATCGCGCGCGTCGGCCTCGACGCCGTGCGGGACGCCCGGAAGTATCCTCACGAGCTCTCCGGCGGCATGCGTCAACGCGTCGCGATCGCCCGGACCCTCATCCTGCAACCCCGCGTGATCCTGATGGACGAGCCGTTCGGCGCCCTCGACCCCGCCACGCGGCTCGACATGCAGGACCTGCTCGTGCGGTTGTGGCGCGAGGTGGAGTCGACCGTCCTCTTCGTCACGCATTCGGTCGAGGAGGCGGTGTACCTCGGCGACCGGGTCTACCTCATGGCGACCACGCCCGGCCGGATCGCGGAGGAGATCCACCTCCCGCATGCGTCGGCGCCGGCGCGCGAGGCCCAGTCGGAGCCGTGGTTCAATGAACAGGTGGGCCGCATCCACGCCCGCATCGAAGAGATCGAGGCGGCCGCCAAGCCCCTGCCCGGACAATCGCGCCGTTCGCCATCCGTCACGCGGGCGTGACTCGCGCGGCGATCCCATCGATTTCGCACCATGTTCCAGCGTGTCGGCACCTACCTGAAGGCCGCGTTCACCACGAGGTGGAACCTGCTCCTCTTCGGTGGCGGCGTGGCCGCGGCCCTCATCGCCGGCGCGCCGGTCACGGGCGTCGTGCTGCCGCTCGTGGCGGCCGGTGAGCTCTACTACCTCGCCAGCATGGTGACCAACGGCCGCTTCCGCGCGGCGATCGACGCCCGGGACGCGAAGGCGCGACGGGCCGCCGACGCGGCGGGGACCCGCGAGGCGTACGCCCGCATCCGCAAGCAGCTGCCGCCGCCGCTCCTCGCCCGGTTCGATCGGCTGCGGGACCACTGCGAGCGTCTCGTCGCGCTCGCGGGAAGCCTCGGGGGGCATGACGAACGCGCCGATGGTGGCACGCTCGAGTCACTCGATCGGCTCCTCTGGGGCTATCTCCGCATGGTCTGGAACGCCTCGCAGCTGTCGGCATTCCTCGATCACACGGACCACGACGCGATCCGCACGCGGATCAGGGAGCTCGAGCAGCGCCTCGCCTCCCTGCCCGCGGACGGCACGGGCTCCGATCGCCTCCGGGAGACCGTCGAGGATCACCTGCGCACGAGCCGCGAACGACTCGCGAACATCGACGAGGCACGCACCAACCTCGACGTCGTCGCCGCCGAGATCGAGCGGCTCGAGGCCAAGATCGCGGCCCTCGCGGAAGGCGCCGTGGCCAAGCGCGACGTCGGCGACCTGGCCCGCCGGGTGGACGAGGTGGCCGAAGGGATGCGGCGCACGGACGAGACGATGCGGCAGCTCTCGCTGCCCCCGGAGCTCGAGGAGCTCGATGAGCCCCCACCGCTGCTTCGCGAAGAGGCGTGAACGGGAGGGCTGCGACGCGCCCCATTGGGTCGGTGTCGTCAACTCGTCCAAGCCGGCTCGTGACTGCCCAGACCCTCCTCAATCGGTAGCGGAAGGCGCGGGGTTGGCCCTACCGGTGAGCCGGCGTACCTGACCAGCGCAGCCATGGATGGCGGAGCGCAGGCAGGTCCGAGAGAGCGGAGCCCAGGATGGGCGCAGCGAACGTCCGGCGAGATGGTATGGGACGACCCCACGCCGGTTGGGCGAGTTGACCGCTCCTGGCGGCTAATCCAGCCAGTCCGCGTCGGCGAGGCGTTCCGGCGTGTAGGTTTCGGTGACGTAGCTGATGTCCTTCGAGATCAGCGATTCGACCTCGAGCTTGAACCCGTTGCCGAGCATCGTCTCGATCTCCTTCTGCCAGGCCTTCTTGCCGGCGAACCACGGGTAGGCCGCGATCTGCTTCGCCCGCTTGATGTCGGTGTCGGACAGTGCGATCTGGACGCTCTGCGAGAGCTTGCATCGCCCGTAGTCACGGCTGCGCAGCCCGAGAAACCGCGCCTCGGGGATCGCCATGCGCTTCGACTCGTAGGCCAGGTTGATCGACCCCTGCTTGAGCACCGAGTAGATGTAGTAGCCCCAGGGGTCGTTGTCGAGCAGGCAGTAGACGGGCAGCTTCAGCTCGTGATGGAGCCGGTAGAGCATCCGCCGCACGCCGCGCGGCGGCTGGCCACCGCCGTGCGTGAGCAGGCAGGAATGCTTCCGCCAGAACTTGTCCTCGTTGAAGCGGCGCCACACCGTGTCCTTCTCGACGTGGAGGATGAACTTCGCGTCGCACGACTTGAAGCGGATGACGTCGGCCTCCACGATCGACGGGATCGAGTAGCCGCCGGACCCCATCCGGGAGCAGTCGATCTCGTCCCCCGAATCGACGAGCGTGATCGGCCCCACCATGCCGCCCCGGTTGCTCGCGTAGACGTGGAGCTCTTCGCGGAGGCTCTCGAGCGTGACCTCGAGATCCTCGATGATCGGGTCGCATTCCTCCTGCGTGGCGAAGGTCTCCTCGCGCGTGCCCTCGATCGTGTGCTTGAGCAGATAGTAGAGACCTCGGATGCTCGTGGTCTTCTGCTGCTCGATGAGCTGCTTGCACCCAGTCGCCACGAGCAGCGTCTGCATGTAGCTCTTCGCCTGGGAGAGGTTGAAGAGCTGGCGACGGTTCCGCTGCCCGCCCATCTCGATGATCTTGCGCGCCTTGTTGAAGCGCACGTTCGAGAGGCTGCGGGCCGGGATGTCGAGGTGCGGATCGCGCCGCTTCTCCGCGGCCGTGGCCACCTCGTCGGCCAGGTTCACGATCAGGCGGCGGGTCTTCTGATCGACGGGCGGGAGCGATCCGACGGCGGTCTTGGCGGCACGCTTCGGCTTCGTGGACATCGGCGGCACCCGAGGGGCGAGGCGGAACGACGCGGGAATCCTACCCGCCCTGCCATCGCCCCGCACGCGGCGCCGCGTCGACTCAGCAGCGGACGTCGTCGGCGCGACCCACGACGCGGCGGAGGAACCGCGGTGCCGGCACGCTCGACGCGGTGTCCGCCGGCGCCTCCTTCGCGGCGGCCGTCGCGCCGCGGGCTCCGGCGCCGAAGAACTCGGCGATCCGTGCCACGACCGTCCGCTGCTCGGCCGGTGTGAGCTCGGGAAAAATCGGCAGGGCGAGCGTCTCCTCGGCGGCTCGCTCCGTCTCCGGAAGGTCGCCCCTGCCCCAGCCGAGATCGCGGAAGCACTCCTGCAGGTGCACCGGCACGGGATAGTAGATCTCGGTGCCGACGCCGCAGCGGCCGAGATGGGCCCGCAGCGCGTCCCGCCGGCCCTCCGGCACGCGGATGACGTACTGGTTCCAGACATGGCGGTTGCGGGCATCCTGGGCGGGCGGAACCACGAACCCCTCGAAGGCGCGTTCCGCGAAGAGCGCGTCGTAGCGGGCCGCATTCACCTGCCGGGCCGACGTCCACGCGTCGAGGTGCGGCAGCTTCACCCGGATGATCGCCGCCTGCAGGGAGTCGAGCCGGCTGTTGATGCCGACGAGGGAGTGGTAGTACCGCGGCTCCATGCCATGCACCCGCAGCAGCCGGAGCGTGACGGCGAGGTCGTCGCGAGCCGTCGTGAGAAATCCGCCGTCGCCCGCGCCGCCGAGATTCTTCGTCGGATAGAAGCTGAAGCAGCCGACATCTCCGAGCGCACCGGAGCACCGGCCATCCCACGTCGAGAGAATCGACTGCGCCGCGTCCTCGACGATGGGCACACCGGCGCCGCGCGCGATCGCCGCAAGCGCGTTCATGTCGGCGGTGCGTCCG
>Ga0169931_10004674_pt1 | contig 21193 bp, 15 predicted proteins | sample Kivu_15m_20L_FD_129675 | JGI IMG/M metagenome (GOLD analysis project Ga0169931, IMG submission 129675) | Freshwater microbial communities from Lake Kivu, Western Province, Rwanda to study Microbial Dark Matter (Phase II) - Kivu_15m_20L... | ecosystem: Environmental > Aquatic > Freshwater > Lake... | reverse complement strand
TTTGATTGGTTACCGGAAAATAGGTTTTGTGCAGCCATGCAGGCTCTAACCTCTCAGTTCGCTCCTACAAACGCTACAGAGAGCCTGCATGGCTGCTCGAAACCTATTTTCCGGTAACCAATCAATAACGTCCAATGAGCATAACATCGCCTCCTCAATGGTTGATCTCGCTAATGAGGGATATTGGAATAATGATGTAAGGATGCCGATTGCAGTGTTGATTTCCTTGTGAAAGGTTTTTAACTGTTGTAGATATGTTTGTTAGAGCTTTAGCCACGAGTCATGGTGACTTCGAGTGGCATTGTTGACAGGTGGCTCCTCGCCATGTAAGTTAGTAGGACGGACGATTATCTAAAGCGATAACGAGTCGTAAATTATGAAAACAATACACTTTCTAATCTCTCGTTCCTTGACACCTTTTATCATCTTCGTGTCAATCAACCCAAGTACGTATTCCACACGCCGAATCTTAAGTGCGTACTTCCACGACATGTTTTGACAATACTCTTGATTTCCAGGGATATTAAGCAGTCTAGAACTTGTGAGACACTATGTTCAATATGTGCTCACATCCTGTCATCTAGGTATAAATCTGACACGATCATCTCATGTGAGATGTTGATAAAAAGATTTTTGAGTGAAATCAACGACATATCTTCTTATCACATATATTCCAAATATAATAATTGGAGTTTGGTAGATATCCCCCAGGCGATGAGAAATTTGGGTCCTTTACGAAATTGTTGGGGAGGTGGGATAGTTGGTGAGTCCATCATACAATTTCTTAAGAGACGGATAAACAAAAATGGCGGCGAATGGGCTTATCAAAATTGCTCCATGTTACGATGTATTTAGACGAAAAGTATACCACATATTTATGTGCTTCAAAATCTATAACACACAAGAGATAAGTATGCTACGATAGCAAGGAACAACTGTCCATTCATGTCGCATCAGGACAAGTTTTGAGTGGGATTATTACACATGAAAATCAACTTCGAATGATTATAAGAAACTCCAACGAAAGGATACGTGGTGAAGGCCAATCAAAAGTTATAGTTCCGTTATCTGTAACTGAGCAGGCTGTCCCTTCCCCGAATAATCTCCCTACAGTAAAACTAGACATAAATTCCATTGACGAAAACGTAGTATCAGCAAATGAATTGGGGGGATTGATTAAGCAACATTGCATAATGTTTTCTATTGAAGGAGGAAATCAATACTACGTGATGACAGATGAATGGGAGGAGCGTGTTCCCATACATCCGTCATCAGGTAGTAATCCTCCTGATAGTGATGACTTTCAATTGCGAATGATACGAGTAGGCCAAACCGTTTCATCATAGATAACAAATAATCATAATATTAATTACTCATATCATGTATACTACTGTACTTGAGAAAGATCTCCCAAAGAAGTCGCAACATCAATGCGGATCTGCAGCAACACCAATTACTAGAAGTGGTCAATCTTTATAGACTTGATGAGTCGCAAGCATTCCGTTGAGGATCTGTAGCAACGCAAACGTCTAGGAGTGGTTCATCATTATAACCATGATGGGTCGCAAGCATTCCGTTGAGGATCTGCAGCAACGCCAACTTCTAGGAGTGGTAAATGTTTATAAACTTGATGAGTCGCAATGAATCCGTGGAAGACCAGCAGCATCGCGAATTACAAGGGTTGGTCCAAGATCTGCAGCAACGCCAATTACTAGGAGTGGTCACTCTTTATAGACTTGATAGGTCACAAGCATTCCGTGGATCGCATGGATTCCGTGGAGGATCGACAGTAACGCGAATTCAAAGGGTTGGACAATCATTATAGCCATGTATGGGTCGCAGTATTGATGGAGCAATTACAGTGACAAGGATTGGTAAATCATAATAACCTTGATGGGTGCAGTCACACGAATGGGAGCCGTCTAGCGCCGAGCGGGCCCAGTGCTTGTGTCGATACGATAATCAACTCTTTGATAAACAGGATAACATGATTGAGACGTACTCTCAACGCGTTAGTTTATTCTCGGCTATTGCCATCAGTTGCAATCGCAGCGAAGGTCCTAGGTACAGTCCTTCTCATTATGACATTATCAATTTTCAGGGTGCAAGTTCACTTGGAAACGCGTCAGATCCGTGGTCATACCCGAATATAGAACGAAGCTACATCAGTCATAAAGAGAGATGGGATAACAAAACGTACGAGCTGATCGATTGGTGTATTCCTTTAATCGAACAAGGAAGAGCATAACAGCAATAGCAGCAGCACCATCAACGGCTAAACAACGACGAAACTTGAATTTTATAACGTAGTTCATAGAATATATTGTAATTAAATAGGAACTATTTATGCAAGAACTTTAGCACTGTTGATAACAATGTCATCACAGGTGAAATCACTTTTGAGTTTTCCAGACTCTTTCAAGAGTACAAAATCATTCACGTATGAATCTTTGAAAATCGCATCCACTGTATCGTACTTGGGCGCCCAATCTAAATCTTTGATAGCTTTATGAATTCCTGTAAAGAAATGTTGAGGACGCATGGGAAACCCTTTGGCACCCTCTGGGAAGGTAACCAGTTTAGGGTCATAATGTAGAATTTCTACCTTGGAAGGATCTAATCCAGCTGCCTTGGCTGCAGCCTTCGCAACGCCATCAAAAGTTATCGCTTGTGTATTCTGGACATTGTATACGTTGCCAGTAGTTCGATGTTCTCTGCCAATCACATTGGCCATAGCTACTGCTAAATCTTCGACATGTCCTAATCCAGTTAAATGTTGACCATGCCCTGGAATACAAACAGGTCTACCAGCAGTAACACGTTCAAAGAAGTATCGTTCTACGGGATTATAATTTTGTGGACCACAAATGTACGTAGGACGAAAACTACACCAAGGTAATCCTAGTGATGCAAGTTTTTGTTCACAGTCAAGTTTGCCTTTATGACGACTTTTGGGATCCACTTCATTGATTTCTAGGTGTGGCATTTCATCACTTTTCTTGTACACTCCCGCAGAACTCATAAAGACATATTGTTTCAAGTTGGATTTACCAAGGAAGATTTCAGCAAGTGGTGCCACATCAGGTAATTCACGTGCATTCATGTCAAAAACGTAGTCATACTTCGATGGATCAATCAAGGACTTTAATTGATCGGCATCACCACGATCACCCTTTAGATAGGTAGCAGACGAGATTCGTTCTTGGAATTCAGCATCGGATTCTCTTGTTACTGGCTTGGGTGATGTCTTACCACGATTGTAAACAGTGATAGAATGCTTTCGAGAATGAAGTTCTTTCCAAAGTGAGGCACCTGAAAAACGAGTACCACCAATTATCAATACATTGTAAGCTTGTGCTGACAAAGTGAGCGATGATAGTACCAAGATCACACTAGACGAAAGCATCTCTGATATCAGAATGGCATAAATCAGAAAAACTGGATAGTTACTGCTTCTAAATCGGTGCAAGTGTATTATTGTTCATTTGTTCAAGTTCTCAACTGTACTGTATGTAGCGTCACCTTTTTACACGTTGTATCTTCACTCCATAGCGGCGTGATGACGTAACTCTGTGCATTGAACCATACTCTAGTAGAGGATACGTACGTATGTACTCTCTAGGACCTACTGTAGCTGTAAAAAGCTTGGTCGTATAGCTTCCAATGTTTCTGAACGACTTCATGATGGATTTCATGAAAAGAAATGATTGAAACTTTCCTCTTGCTCTTCTTGTCTGATGATCTTTTTCATTACATGGATGAACATGAAATGACATCCAATGGAAAGTTTCTCTAAGCGGGAAGATGACCTCCACTACTCAAGAAGAATGTCGAAACCGGTGTTCGAAATATTTCACAGGTATCAGTGATTTGAATCCTCAAGGTGGATAGACATGTAATGGCTGTTCGGTATACAATTACTCGGAAGAAAAAAATCAAAGGATGTGGAGCATCGTGTTCCATGCCACATCTGACTCACCGACGTTGCCTTATGTTGTGCTGGATACTGGAAACGGAATCAGCCTTTCGGCCAAAGTTACAATCGCCGATTTCAATGTTTGTTGGATTGCATGTTCGCGTATTTAGTCGCGCCACCTGATAAATTAGAAGATTTTTCAATTCATCATGTACAGTTACAGCATCAACGAAGAACTAAATAAAATCAAGTAGAATTTATTTTTGGAATTCGTTCAGTTTTACTAAATCGTAGATATTACTCATTTTTTATCATGATATTTCCATAGACGAACTGTAGGCAGTTCTTCTTCCTCCCCAGACTCAGAATCCTCCACGAGAATGGATAGATCAACAAAGGTTTTCGTATCGAGATCTTCTAACTGTTGCTTTATTTTGATTACGTCATCTGTTCGCGCTCCTAAATCAGTTTGGGATGGTCTTTCAGAATAGTCTTCGTTTTCTCCCATAATGGCATCCCGTAAAAGACGCCATATGGATACATCAAGTGCTTCGTCTCCTAGAAAGTTTGCATATAAAAGATACGCACCCCAAGAAACGCTTGTGATCTCATAATTCCTCTCATCGTATTCGTTAATGATATACTTTTGGATATTTTCAATCAATTGGCGTATAGTTATGCCACCTTTCTTCGATATTTTCCTACTTTCCTTGAATGAAATTCGATCCCAGAGTGTGTACGATCTTCCCTTGAGCCCAAACCTTTCTTCAGGTGGCAAAGGCTTGGTAGAAGCGAAAAATGGCAATGCAAGGTTCACAAATGAATTTCTATATTGCTCTAATTTGAACCCTTGTACTAGTTTCAACAACTCAATACAAGAAAGAGCTGACACAAACCCTGTAGTTGTAATCATGGCAGGTATTATACGACCGGCTATTCGTCTAGTTTCCATCGCATCAATAGTATTTATACCATAGCATAGAGCTCGTAGATTACTCGCTGCGTTGATAAATGAAACATGATCATTGGTATCGTCATCTTTCTCAAAGTTGGCAACATTCAGATGAGGCAAATAATTTTCTGTCACTTTTTTCACATAATCAGATATTTCAAGTATTCGTGCATGAACGGATACTGAGCTCGACGAATTCGATTCACTTCCGCTCAATGCTTTATCCCCACCTTTGATGTCCATGGAATATTCTAAAAGGGCTCGTCTAACTTCCTCTTCCGAGAAAGATGCTCCTCCTTTCAATGAGATATCTTCGTCCATGTACATTTCTACTCTGAGTCTGGAGGCATACCGTACAAAGGCTAACGCCATACTATTGATCTGGACCTGATTAGGGTCGCATGCATTTTCTATGTATGCCAAAGCGTTCGGGATACGTCTGGTGCCCGACCAGAAGGGTTCGCCATCCTCGTCTACACTGTTCGGCGGATGCTGCCGTAACAAATTTGTGATTGAGGTTGAAAAAACGTCGATGAACAGATACACAGCCCACCTTAATGCATCTTGTCTTAGTAGGTCAGGCATAGATTTATATTGGTTGATATTTTGGATATCTTCGTGCGTATCTTTTACTATACCAAGTGATATATCGTCACCATGCTTATTTACTAACTGTTTAACGAATGAAGCAGGATCAGATTTGCTCAAAGCTGGGCAAAGTTCATTAGCTTGGGATGGTCTTTGAGTGAATTGGGTATCGAAAAATTCTCGTGCCCATTGGATGGTGTGACTGATTTCGTATGGGAAGTTTTTCAGAGTACAGACAGGAATAGATGGTTCAGGTGGATCCACAGAGGACCCATAGGATTCGCTTTGATATGGAACAACAACTTGAACATTGCCTTTGGATCCGAGAGTGCCAGCATCTATCAGGCCCTTTGCGAAAGTAACACATTTTGAGTCGATGAAAAGACGGGCTTCTACATTGTCTAAAGCATTCATCACAACATCTGTTTTTTCGGACCAAAAATGATCATCGAATGGGCCACTGTTATCTTCGCCAACTTTGCTCGTGTGTGATTCAACTCTAACCTCAGGATTAAGGTGATGAGCTGCTCTCTGTGCCGCAATCGCCTTAAACGCACCCACATCGCAATCGCGAAAGAGAAATTGGCGGCTTAAGTTTGATTTTTCGATGGAATCCATATCTGTTATCACAATCTTCCCAGCTCCATTTGTACCCACACCAAGGGCGCATAAATTCTTAAGTATCTCGCACCCTATGGCTCCAGAACCTACTAAAAATATTTTTTTTGATGAGAGCTGCTCGGTGATAGAATCACCAAATATATAATGTAGTCCATTTTTCGCAGGTGTTATAAGTGGATCGTCTTCTAGACCTTCAGGTAGTAATTCCTCACAATCGAATATTAGAAACTGATGTATTGGATTGTAAAGTCCAGAGACGGCCTTGAGAGCTTCTTGTGCGGCAAGAGCTCCAAACATAGCTTGAAGTGGGACCAACTTGCCCTTGCAGCACCTTAAAAACAGTTCAATTGTTTTTGAGTATTTATCATCTAGGTTTTTGTTGTGATTACTGCTTGCCCCATGAACATCCCTGATAAATTCAACCGAATCCTCCTGACTAGGCAACGACCTATGCTTTAAGGTGAAGGAATCTAACGCAGCGAATGAACTCATTATAGCATGTCTTCGAACAAGATTAGATTGTATACCCATATCAAAGTCTTTAAACAAATTGAGCGTCGGTTCAAGTTGCCCATGTAATGCTTCTTCCAGACTTACAAAAGTAAGTCTCTTGGGTATTTTTAACTTTGTAAAAGTAATGGCGTCACTATTGATTCTGTTCAGTACTTCGCGTGTATAGTCTAAATTATTTGAATCTGACAAGAGAGATGCAGTAAAGCATGTTGGGTTCTTTACGTTTTGAACATCAAAGTCGAAATAATTCATGTCATTGTTACAGGTAAAGCGTATCCTATCCCCCTTTGAAACATCATGCTTTTCCCCATCTGCACATGATATTATTATGGATGGAAACTTGTCGTTGTCTTTAAAAGTTCTCTCATCTAGTTCAACGTTTCTAAATCGTGTGATTTTCGATGTTTCTCCATCCTCGTCGATCACAGAGAAATCATTTCCAAAATCACAGAATAGTTTTCCAAATATCCCAGCGGTTTCGACAGAAATAAATGGTATTGAGACACTTGCATGCATATCTTTGTAGTTACCTCGACAAATGTTGTTGATTTCGATTTGTGTAGTCAGAGGACGATCTATGCAAACGACGACAGGATTATCCACCTGACCTACATCGTCATCTTTCATGTCCTTCCCTGATATGAGATTTATGAACCAGGAGCGTGGCTTGACATATACTTGAACTCCAGGATTCAATAGTCGAGCATACGATGCAATTAAAGTCATCCCATGATCGCTTATGAGTTTATCTTCGTCCAGATTCGTTTTGCATTCAGACAAAGCTGCATTTCTATATACCCGCCCTAAATCGTCTAGAGTCGCATTAAAATATCCATCCTCATGTTCGACGGATGCAAGATTCCATGCTCCTTCTTCACTCGATTGTAATAGGATGATGGTACCAACACCAGACAAAGCAAGGTTTTTGGTAGTTTCGTAGAGTAAGCCTGACTCGGGCGGTCCATCCAGGATGATTGTAGATGATCGAACAAGAGAGTGCGCTCTTGAACCGAGTGTATATATTTGACGAGAATATCGTTCCTCATCGGCGGTTGTAGCAACATCTATTATCGAATCCCTCTTGGTACTCCCTCCACGATGTTTCATTGAAAGAGAGACATTTGACGATGGTCGATTGTAAGGGATGAGTCTATTAAGGGCAAATCGTCTAGGGTAACGATTTTGATTAGCTACTGAATTCTTGATCTGTAACCAAAAGATTATGACAGAGATTAGAATCCTATTGTAGAAGGACATGTTTTTCAATCCTCTGGCATATGAAAGGTTCAAATCGCAGCCTATACTTTGAATATTGTCTCAACTGACTTGCCTGCTGATTGCTTATGTACATATGCATAAAATGATAAAATGTCATGCTCATGCTTCTTGATCTTGCTTTATAAAATTTTAATTACTGTACCGTGCGTATTTGTCATCATGCACGTCTAAGAAATGAAATATTTGCTTCGTCGTTTTTGTTGTCTTTTTATTACTGTGTAGCCATACCTCCTTCAAGACCCTGAACACCCTGAAACCTGAACCGGCTCCATCAGGTTGAAGCGGCTTTTAGAATATCACAATAACTTTCGAGACTAATATTGACTACTAATTGTTCGTGGTTTCCCTTTTTTCTTCTGGCTGTTCTGCGGGTTCTTAGTTTTTAGGCAGCAGCACATGCCAATCGTGAACCAAAAAAACCAAGAAAGCAACAATCAACAAAAAGTCGGCACTTTACGTCTCGAAATTCGTTACAGTATTATTGTATTCGAAAAGACGCTTCATAATGGTCCTGAAGGTATGGAACCGGTTCAGGCTCTTGAAGAATTGAAAACTGGGAATAACAAAACCAGGTCCGCCAAATCTTGTCACCGGTTCACCCTAGAGGAACTATTTGACCATGTTTTCGATCCACCCATTCACACAGCTCATGATCATGAGGCTAGACTTCCTCTCACGCCCCTTTCAGCTGAGGCCTGCCGTATTCATGGAATCGATCCGAAGGCTTTAATGAAGAGAGGTTATGAGACCTTTCGTATAGCCGGACAAATCAATGAGGGAATACAAAGGCTGCGTTTCGAATCCTATGAACGCAGGAGGCATGAGCTGATAAAAACTGCAATGGAGGAAAGAACAAGGCTGAGAAAAATGAAGCTTGTTGATGACGGTGGGCGATCCATGTCCATGGACAGTGAGTCTAAAGCCCCATCTCAGTCGACTGTAATAAATCAGGTTAGAGTGACATCCCAACTGATTGAAACCGAAGAAAAACGTCTCCTTAAGGCCAAGGAAAGGCAAAAGAAAGAGCTTTTGCAATTACTAAAAGTTGAAAATGCCATAGCAGAGCGGCAGCGTGAGCAGCGTATCAAGTTGGAACAAGAGCAAATGCTTGAAAGACAAAGAAGACTTGAGAAAAGACGAAAGGAAAGAGATCGTGCCGATGTTATTCGTTACCATCGTCTGAGGAAGAAGGCCGACGAAGATAAGAAAGAGGAAGATATACGATCAGCTGCCAAGATTCGATTTCAAAAAGAGCATGAAATGAGATTGGAAATGCAAAAGCAAGCTGAACAAAATAAAAACCGAGCTATGTTACAACAATTAGAGCGGAACCAGAAACTCAAGGTTCTCCGCGAGCAAGCTGAAAAGATAGAGGAGAAAAAACGGCTTGACGCACAAGCAAATGAAGAATTGAGGCAAAGGAGAGAGGCTGAGAGGTCTCGGAAGCTAGAGGCCAAGAGATTGTCTGATTTAAATGCGATTGAAATGAAACGGAGACTAGTTTCCAGACGAATTCAAGCCAATCTTGTTGCTGCGAAACATCGAGACGAACAAAAGCTGCTTGAGTTACAGCAAAAGCGGGAAAGAGCCAAAGAGCTTCAAGATCTTTTAGCTTCTCAACTTCAGCGTAAGCATGATGAAGAATCAAAACAGAAAGAGATATTATCGCGTAAACGAGAATATCAAGCGAAGTTATCCCGATCCAATCAAGAGGCAATGATACAAAAATCAGCTCAAAAACTGAAGGATGAAGAAGAAATAATTGAAAAACAGCATCAGGCTAAGTTACAAAGACAGCTACTCGTGAGACAAGAAAGATCTATACATGAAGAAATCAAAAAGGAAAATGTAGATCGTTTTAAGCGAATTGAGGAGTACAAGAGGCAAACAGTGATGAGAAAAATTGAAGAAAACGAAAAAAAGGTGGAGGATATGATGCGGAAGAAATTAGAAATTTCTGAGACTAGACGAAGGGCGGCACTCCAAGTGAAAATTCAGAGGGACTTGCTGATGGCGCAAATAGAGCGATCGAAGAGAGTTGGGGGTAGGTCAATACGAAAAATCATTGCAAGCTTAGAGACCGAACGGCCTGTTATTAGGGAGGACCAATTGTCTGCAACTAAAAGCATCGTAACGATAAATGATACCGATCATTCACCGAGACGTGGGATTCAGTCTCTTGATGGTTGTGATATTCGCGAAAGTGATGCAAAGGACTGATTCGGCTAAATCAGAATGTTTCTGACCATATTGTCGATGGATTTCGCCCTGGATGTAAAACACCCCATCACAGTGTAAGAAGCCGATTTCACCACAAATAAAGATAAGATGAAATACTGCATTTGTTATTGTTATTTGCCGTAATCGATCCATAATCCTTCCGTAAACATTCATTCGACTCGATGGAAATTCGACTCCGTTCTTGTGCATAACCAGCCTCCTTTTTCCAGTCTATGATCAAGGTAAAAATAAGGCACAATAGTGATAAATGTATCCATTTCCCTAAGGTCATTCCGATGACCAATCCAAGTGTTCCTAAATCACCTCGAAAGGCGATGATGTAGGATGAAGGTATTCCTATCATCCAATATGAAATAAGTACTACAGGCACGACTGTACACTGTCTCCCACAACCGCGTATGGCTCCAGTCAGGGTAACTTGTAATCCATCAGTAATTACATATATGGCCAAGAACGGTATTGTTTTCCTTGCTTCATCAATTACATACGTATTTCCAGTAAATAGGGCTGGTAAAAACGAATGTGGGACGATGATGAGGATGGAGCTAATAAATGTGCAAAGGGCTATGGCTTCAACTATGCTAACTCTGCACGCAAGCGCCGCCCCACGGTAATCATTTTTTCCGAGTAGTATCCCAACTCGTGTTGAGCAGGATGCACTTAGTCCCATAGGGAACATTACACAGAATGTGTTGATTGATTGATAGATACCCATGGCTCCAAGAGAAAACTCAGGATTTTTTGCGAGACGACCTCCTAAGAATATGATAGTTTCACTAGCCCACCACTCAGTTACTAAGACTATACCTGGCATAGCATATCGAAGGTATAGAAGAATACCACTTGAACTAATTACTTGTCTAAATGACTGCCAGCTAGTGTGTCCGATTCTACAAGAAAAACTTGATAAACGCCTCTGACCGTAGTTTGTGACCAAGTAAGATGCCATGAATAATGGCTGAACAACTTGAAACAGCACTGTGGCCATGGCCACTCCAATAAATCCGAATCCGAAAAATCGTACAAATATAATATTGAATGGAACATGTAAGACTAGACCGCAAAAAGCGCCATAAGCAGGAATATCAGCCATATTTGTAACCTGCATCCAAACTGATAAAGCCCATTGAATGGAATAGAACCACAAACCCAGAGCGAGAATCCTCAAATAATGCTACAAGAAAATCTAATTCGTGAACGTAGTTACATGTGATGCTCTAGGATTCTATACTCCTTACCTGAGCCATTATCGATATACGTTCCTCTTGACCGAGTAAAACCAGTGATGCCTTGATACCTGATACCCACCACACGCCTATCGGGGCAATTATTGCGAATTGTAACAAAATTCCTCGGAAAAGAAGCAAGATGATAGGTGATAATCCAGAGGGTAGATGCGATTCTTTACACAGCGACTGCGTTTCCACCACTTCCACGTTAATAAGTGGTGGATGGGTTTCCATTTTTGCTCTAAATATGCCCTTTACAGGTAGTGAAGAAGAATTCAAAGAGTTAACTGCACCATCGACATGTAGGACATTAATCTTTGTAGGTGCCTGTAGTATTCTTCCTATAGTTTGGCTTCCTAGTGTCAAAATAGCCGAACGCATCCCAAGACAAATGCTCATACCAGTAATGTTACAAACCGTAGTTGCCAACGTAGCAGCAGCGAGCTCGTCTGGTCCTAGTTGCCCGACGAAATGAAGACTAATGAGCCAAGGAATTTTATAAAGGAGAAGACTTACGGAGGTCGGTACCGAGATCTTCATTTGGGAATGAACATCATGCCATATTCCAGATACTTCTAAAGACATAGCTACCCTTAATGCCGTCTTCTTAAGGCACGCTAATCGAAGACGGCGCATTACGGTATTGTTGCACTTTTGTTTTCTTATGCCCTGAAAAGGGCTTAAGTAAAAAGCATAGGCAAGAATGCTGTAATGTGACGTATTCAGAATTAAAACATATCAATGACGATTCCGAAGCGATGAGTTCCCTTTCGGTATCTTCCACTAGCACGTACTATATAAAAGTTACAGTTTTCATGTAAATAGAGAGCTGCAATCGTTTGGTTCACATATTATTTTATGTTGGATGAAGGATTTTTTTTGTTTTTTTAGTTGAAATCGTCGATGTCCCGCAGCGCTTTAATGCCCCAATGGTCCTTCGTGTGTCCGATTACAGAGGATCGCTCTTACAGATGCAAGCATAGACGCAAAGCTAAACTCGCGATATTTTGCCCACAGCGGATGTGATATCCAGTCGGATATCGCTATTCGCGGCGTATCGATTCCGTGGAAAAACTTGGTGAGTACAATGGAAGTGTAGTCTTGGTAAGGTTGAGCCCCGAAGCGCACGGCTATGCGGGAGGACGATGGCTTATGTAGTGATGGATCGGAAGTCAGTGACATAACATCAGTCAATAGCTGAGATTTGCAGCCTATCTCGTCAAAAGGAAATTGTTTTATTGGAGTTGAGAAAATATCCGGGTTCGTGGCGTCGACATCGCGATATCCGTTGAAATAGTCACTCATCATTTTATGAAATAGTCGTGTAGTAGATGACTTGAATGCATCGCCAATTTTCGAGTCGCATGTATCGAATGCGGTTATTTGTCTGTGTTCCGCATCTAGCCTGCACATGATTTCGTACATGGACTCACATTTCGAGGTTACATTTATCTCATGATCGGAGAATATTGTCCAGAGCTCTTTTGATAAATCTTCAAGCGTTTTCCCACTTTCGTCCAATGATGAGCCGCAAAAGAAAGCTAGGCCTTTTGATGTGATCTTGAGGTGTAAATCTTGCTCTTCCTTTCGATCAAACTTAAGCTCGATTTGCCCTGATTTCTCAAGACGCCGAAGAGCTGCATATATGTGCCGAGGCTCGGTTCCTATACCCATCATCCGAGTGCATTTCATAATTGAAAAATTGTAGACATCGTGACCATATGAGGCGAAACCCATTTCGAAGGCAGTACCACTAGTTACACTGAAGTTACTTGCAAGCGACTGCGACTCATTCGATGCGTCAACTAGTACTCCACAGTGACGAACGTATTGTAAAATAGGCTCGTTAAGGGCCACTTTATCGATTTTATTTCTTTTGAGGACGATTGTAGCCTTATCTGGGTACAAGCCTTCTAATGTGAGCAACAACTGTGCGGAGGCTAATCGCTCGCTCTCAAGATATGATAGAATTGTCACAATAGATTCATGTTTACAATCAACAGCTTCTATCATAACTCTCGTCGGTAAGGACACGTCGAGGTTTTCTGGAGTCCCAATGACGTCTATCTTCGCCTCCTCTATGATACTCTGTAATATCAAGAGAAAAATGTTAATCTGACTTCGCGACAGGCATTCAGAATGCGTTAAGGAATGTTTCACAACGAAGTCATCAGGAATAATTATTGCAACTGCTTTTGCTTTTTGATTCGATCTACCAGCTCGACCGATCTCTTGCATAAAGTTCTCTGGAGTTGAAGGCAAGTGCATGTGAACTACACCCGACACATCAGCCTTATCAAGGCCCATCCCAAAGGCTATTGTCGCTACACAAATTCGGGCTTTCCCTCTCATGAACTTGAGGAAAAACCAATTAATGAGCGAGGAACACCTTCATAACTTATTGTTCGATAAAATGGGCTTACCAGATTTTGTGATAAGGCACGTTCCCTTGTAGTCATGCCCGCATGGTAGCATACAACTTTACCCAAATCTCCATACGCACGCAGCTGCTCAGCAATATATTCCGTATCCTTTTTCCTCCAAACGTAAATTATCACACTACCAGATGAGAGACAACCGCATTTATTTCCATACTTTTGCGATGCTTTTCCTTGCGGTTCTCTTAGCATCATGATGAGCTAACATATGAAAAACGGTGTGATAGGAGATGAGTTCTTGAGATTCGGAAACACGGTCTAACTTGTACTCTCGACTTGACTTACTAAATCTATCCTCTCGATTTCGTCCTTTACAAACACTGCTGAGACATCAATATTATCCCGATCAGAATTAACAACCAACACGCCATCTTCATCTCCTACAGCGTCCGTATGCTGAATATCCAGAGCTTGACAGATGTCTTGGATTACGGGAGGTCCGGCAGTAGCCGTTAGTGCCAATATACTTCGAGGTTCTAAAGCTTTGACAAAAAACTGTAGGCGGAGATAAGAGGGCCTAAAATTGTGTCCCCACTGTTTGATCATAAAATGATAAGTTTTAACATCTAACGAAATATATGATTAGGTAATGACAAAATAATTGGTTTCAAAGTGAGCGTACCTGACTCAGACAATGTGCCTCGTCTATACAAAACAGCGATACCGGCGGTAGTTCCCTCTCATACGTATTCGTCATGCTATTGAACTTCGGTCGCAATAATCTTCGAAAGGCTGAGCTTAATAGCCGTTCAGGAGAAAGGAAAACAATTTTCAACCGTTTATGAATCAAATCATTTATGGTGACAGCCATCTCAGCCGAAGTTAGATTCCCGGAAATCGTCGTCGCTGTTATACTAGGATGAAGACGCCGAAGCTGATCCTCCATCAGGGATATTAAAGGAGACACCACTATGCAAAGTCCATCCATAATCGAAGCTGGCAACGCATAGCAAACGGATTTTCCAAAGCCTGTCGGGGCTACAAATAAGCTGCGTTTATTTGTAAGGCAACGGTTGATAGCCCAGTCTTGTCCATAGCGGAATTCAGAGAATCCAAAGTATTCCTTAAGACGATATCGTAAAAAATCGCCCTCCTTCATTGCCGCAATAGCGTCATGCTCGAAACAGTCGTTATTTGTATCTGGTCCACTTGCGGATGAAATATCTGCGTGTATGAGTTCCAATTCTTCAATTGATGAGCCTTCTTCATCGGTATCATCACCATCTAGTTCTTCGCTTTCAGATTGATCCGAGGTAATGATAGATTCATCGTTTTTCTTAGAGGCGTTAGTTGATGAACACTTCTTTGAATCCCTTTCAGTTCGAAAAGAATATGTATCCCCAGGCGCATCTTTGCTCAAATGTATCCAAGCCCAATCGACTAAACGTTTGATAAGAGTATCCTTATCTCCTGATGTCTTCATATTTTTCTTCTTGTTTTCTAAGCGTAATTCGGGAATAGTCAGTACTTTCCATCGCTTTTCGTGACAAGCGATTTGCCTGAAGAGAAATCTTGTTGAATCTATACTTTCTTCGGTTATTGCCTTATGAGCCGCCTATAGATAGAAAACAATATTCGAGAAGTGTAAATATAGAATGGTAATAGTATACCCAACAAAGACGGCGCAAATCATTAATACACACCTCTATTGTGTCATCCTCCCATTGAAAGTAATTACATCTCTCATATTGAGGTAATGAACATACATAAAATCGTCTCCCTTTATTTCCACTTGAGGCTTTTTTGACTGTGAGAAGTGTACAAGGTAAATTATGTCGAGGACATACAGGTGCAACATCTATGGATGAAGATTTATTTGAAGAAGATAGGTTGTGAAAGGTACCATCGAGGTAGTCATCAATTGGGTCTATCACTGTATCGAGTGTGGTATTTCGATGTCGATGACATGCGACATCATCGAAATTGGGATCTTGACCATTTGGCGTAGATTTAGACTGTTGATATTGAGATTCCTCAATTCGTCGACGTTTCATCCTATTATGTCTACGAAGATTTTTCGCACCCCGACAAGCTCCTGCACGATTACGGAGGTTCAATTTGATATAATTATCTTTGACTGTTCTACGAGGATGATGTACATTTTCTATTTGGGATTGTGGTAAGCTGTTGGTAGGAGGATGAGATACCTGTTCTATCTGTGGTTGAGGTAAGCGGTTGGTAGGAGGATGAGATACCTTTTCTATCTGGGCTCGTGGTGAACTGTTGGTATGATAATGAGATACCTTTTCTATCTGGGGTTGTGTTGAACTGTTGATACCAGTATGAGACACATATTCTATTTTTGGTTGCGTGGAGCTGTTGATACGAGGATGAGAGATATTTTCTATCTGCGGTAGTGACAAGCCATTACAGGTAGGATTTGGATTCAACACATGTGATTGACTATCGCTGATACTCTTGGATGCAGTTACTTTATGGATTTTCATCGAAAGATCATGTGATGTATCCAAGGAAGAAGAATACATGACATTCCTAGAGCTAGTTGATACATGTTCCAAGATACGTTCATCGTTATTGGTTGCATCCAGTGTAGAGATAGCGGATACAGATATAGATTGATGAAGCGGAACAGTGTCAGAAGATACGAGGGAGCAATGGTTGTCGATAGTCTTCATATTGTATATCGAAGGGTGTAATTTCGTTGCAGTTGATGAGTTTGTAGAAAATGAGGTTGAATCATTCCTCAACAAAACAGCAGCTTTAGTTGTTTCATTAGAGTCAAGAGAATGCGAAGGATAAGATTGAATACCCTGGAATATTTTCCGCTTATGACGAGGTAATACTTTGTTGGGTATGACCTTGTGATTCATGGTAACCTTTTCATCATCGGATAAAAAAACATCATCTAAAGTAGTTATATTGCGAGTCACGACATTTCCTTTTACATTTGAACTCATAGTGGAGTTTAATGACGCATTATTATGTTTATTATGAGTTGACAGCACGTTGGTTAAGGATACTTTGGACCAAATGCCTCTATTTCCTGGAGGTATCTGAGGATGAGGCCTAGAGTCCATCTTCAGATCCATGACAGTCGTTTCTTCGTTTAAAGTTTTATCCATAAACCTCTTTCCACCTCCATGGCTGTTAGTCGTCCCTGTCTTTGATCCCTTTGCTTGTGACATTGGATTGACCATAACTTTCGAAATATTCACCTTTCTTTTGGATGATTCGGCGTCTTTTCCATCGAGAATGTTCTTAATGAAGGACTCCGTTACAGTGGGAGGTGGGCCCTTTAAATCTGTCTCACGTCGATGTTGTAGAAACTTCTTGAGTCTTGACTCAGTTGATTTACTCCCGTCAACTTGATGGAGATTCGGTTTCATGATGGAGGATGATGATGATGCTGTACTGAAATACAATTCAAACTAAAAACTAAAAATACTGTACTGTACACTGTGCATACATTGCTGAGGGAACGGAGTTCTTAGTCGTGCCAGACCCATATTACCCAGTCGGTGCAGAAAAAGGATAATTATAAATAAAAGTAGGTTTACCGAATGAGCTATGTATATTTATGTAGACCGTGCAGATGAGCGGCATTGCACTTTAAAAAATGAGTCGTAGGAGTCGATGATGGATTTTAAAATGATGATTGTATGTTACAATGATGATCTAGATAGACTTTGACCTCATATTTTTAATATTACGAAGATTTGACTAAGATCAGGATAGTCTTAGGGTGTACATCTTATATCGATCGCAGCTACAGAAGGCAAAATCGACGAATATCGCAACAATAAGACGTCACAACAGATTCTGTTAGCCAGTCGTGCTGATTGGTAGAAGGAGCTTGGCCCAGTCTGTGTTTCAGAGAAAGTAGAAAAGATTTCTAGATTCTAAAGATGAACACAAAGATTGGAAACCTTTGAATCTAGAAATTATGAGGAGGTTTACATTAGGTGTTCATCTTCGTCGCTCTTATTCAACCTTCGAGCCATATGTACAGTAGATTGAATGACGGCTAGTCCATTCAAGCACGACCAACTTGCTCCAACGCACGACTTACTTGTGTCTGTGGAAATTCAAATGTGTTATCATGTTATCACATGATTCAAGAAATTTATTTTTTAAAAGACGTTGATATGAGATAGATGATCCACACAGGTCAGGCTGGGGTCCTCCCGCTAGCTATGTAGCTAAAGGAAATCATCGAGTTAGAGCCACTCCGTGGTAGATTCAAGTGCTCGTAGTAATGCAACAGCCGATGTAGCAAAGTTAGGCAGTGCGTGCTAAGAAACGGAGGAAGAAGTAGAAGACGCTCAACTAAAATCATCTAACGTCTCTGGTTCAAACATCACGAATGAGTGGAACAGTATAATCATCATCTGGGGATTCATGGGAGGATCCTTCACTTTCAGGTTTTAAAGGAGCAAGTATCAACTGGCATCCAAGCCATATCGCATCAGCGGAAAGACAATTATCTGAAACACCGAAGGCAGCAGATGTGGTCATTCAGGTACGAGATGCTCTAGAATACCTACAGCGACAGCATAGTCCAAAAGTGCGAGACTGGGCTGCAGGGAAACCAAGAATATCTCGTTTTTCCTCAGTCAAGTATACAAAATTTAACAAAGTCTACAACGACTTGGTACAAGTGGTATTTTAATGCTAGTTCTATAGTAATTAAATCGAAGAAAAGAATGGACAAAAAGCAGCTCATCAAGCTGTTCAAAGCGTGGACAGAATGGAAGAAATATATTCAAAACAAGGACGACGAACGCATCGAGGCTTGATGATACATCCAAAACCCTTTTAGATCGAGTAGAGGCAGTACTTTATGCAAAACATGGTCAAGGAATACATGCTATTAATCGTCAAGTTTTACAGGCTGGACAATATGTAATAACGCCAGACATATCTCGAGAGGCTTGAACCTGAGACCGCTTCGATGTGGAATTATGGTTTAATCCTAATGTCAGTAGGTTTATGGGTTTGTTGAATGGATCTTTTTCATCGTACATGTACACATTACTTTACAAAGCAGGGTATAAGTCTGCATATCGACCACTTATGGTTATCCTCAAAATACTGAATTGCAAACAAGAAAAGGTAACATTCATGTGTTATTATTTAGTCATATAATAATAATATTGTATCGTGAGCGATACAAAGCATATCGTAGCCTGCCGCATGCCTTGTGTAATCATTAGAAAGATATCCCACCTTGTATCATCCAACTGGTGTCACGCCTTTCTCTTAGCACTAGAGGGTTGCGGTGGATAGAGTGTGCTGCTGTTGGAGTGCTCCATCTTTTTCTCAGTGTGCTACTTTATTACTCAGAAGTGGTTGGAACATGGACTCAGCTTCCAAGAAGGCAAAAGCGTTCTGTACCATTGTTTTCAAACTTGATTGAACTATTTATAGTGGAAATTGAACGTTTTAGACATTTATCTAGCAACCACACTGTGAAGGAATGACGTCAATAACATCTCCAGACTGAATGTTAAGACTACGTAAAGACCAGTTGTCAGAAAGCCGTTCACCGCAGTTAAGAAAACGCAATGACTGAATATCTAAACCCTCCCTTTGCGCAAATGCATGAGCTATTTTTCCAAAAGTTATAGATTCTTTAACATTGAATTTCATCGTTTTGACGTCGACAGTTTTGTCATCATATCTCAACGTAATTTCAATATATTCACTTTCATCAACTAAACCTTCATACAACCAGGCATGGGAGTCCTTAGGGATAGAACGACCAAAATATGAACGATACTGCGTAATCGTATTCTTGCATCGTGCTTCACGACCCTTGACATCCAGAGCCTTGAGTGGATCATGATGTATGAAATTGCCATCTTTTACATATCTACTATTGAATGATTGATAGGCCTTGGTGTCCATGACATGACTGTGCCATACCTCATCAACCACCTTCGTCGGACTTAGTTCTGTACCATCATAATCCTTATTCACAATTTTTAAGGTCATAAACTCACTATATGCGTTGATTGCATCACATGTTTGCTTATGATCCCACCGTTTCATCGTAGTCAGTTGATAGAATAAACGATTTTCTGGATCAATCTTGTGAGAACAAATGAGCTGTAGTACATCATTACAAACAATGCAGCCTGTATACTTGGTGGTGGTAGTAGTTGTTGTTGTTTCAGGCGTAGATAGACTTGCATTCTTTGGTGACTGTTTTAAAAATAGCTCATTTTTATCGGTTTTCGAAGTACTTGTTTCAAGAGTAATTTCATTTGCGTTCCTAATTTGTTGTTTTAAAACAACTTCATCCTCGTAAGTCGTTTTAGTTGTCGTTACTTTTGTTGATGTTGATGCAGCTGTAGGTTGACTTGCATTTGTTGATGGTTGTTTTGCAAAAACTTCATCTTTATCAGTGATGGTTTTGATTGTTGCTGTTCCAGCATCGATTGATTGTTTTTTTACGATAACTTCATCTTCATTAGTACAATAGCTTAGCTTTGGAGGGGGAGCAATACCATCCGGGCACTTTTTCATCCCGTAATCGAGTACATGTACCGGAGCTATTTTCCAATTATCCCTTGGAGGCATCTCATTGTCGATGCCAGTTGCTTGAGCGGAATAAAATAATATTTTATTATGCACACTACCAGGTCTCACGTTTCCAGGTACCATCGAAATCATCCAGTTTCGATACATTGCGATAAACTACAATGGGTTGTTCTTTACCTTCGTACAATCCTACTTTTGTGAACTTTTTGACGTTGTTACTTTGACCACTCCAACTATACTCTCCATTGACACAATCTAAACCTGCTCCAGTGACAGTCAAAGTATTGGGACCACTCCTTGGCCTTGCCAAGACGTGCGCCTTCCTCTTATTATCATTATTATTAGAGAATTCCTTACTTTCCATTGCTACTAACGTAAAACCAAAACGTACAGGGATGGGTATTGTGTATTGTGGATTATTGTGGCGGGCATCTGTGCCCGCCCTTTCTACAGTGCATGTAGGACGCGGAAACGCAGTGGTAGGTAGCTACAATACAGGCACGTGAATGCACGACCTTGTGTGTACACATAGCGATAGAGTTATGTAGCAGCTGGGGTAAAAGGGTAAAAGCTGCAGAATACATACGTAGTCTTTTCTGCAATTTCCAGAAAAATGCCTGCACGACTTCCGGAAGTCTTCCTGTGCACTCGAGTCTACGCTTGCACACGTGCGCAGGACCTATGTAGCAGCTACAACGCTACAACAGAGGGGGAACGAAGGGCGTGGAAATAAGGCTACAAATGGCTAGACTTTGCCTTAACGTGGAGCTCTGCCAGCAGGAGGGGTATTTATGAGTTGTAGACATTCGAAATGGGGCGTAGCTTGAGAGCTTGGATCTTCGCTTGGAGTTGGAGAAGGGTCGGCAAAAGTGCGTCAGAGAGTGTCAGCTTTAGATCGTCCTGGGGAGATGAA
>Ga0169931_10004673_pt1 | contig 21195 bp, 20 predicted proteins | sample Kivu_15m_20L_FD_129675 | JGI IMG/M metagenome (GOLD analysis project Ga0169931, IMG submission 129675) | Freshwater microbial communities from Lake Kivu, Western Province, Rwanda to study Microbial Dark Matter (Phase II) - Kivu_15m_20L... | ecosystem: Environmental > Aquatic > Freshwater > Lake... | reverse complement strand
CCTGATTAAGCGTGTCGGCCGTGTGGTTGTGGGTGGTCAGGGTCACGGTGCCATCGTCCTTCTCTCCAGCATTGGGAGTGTATCGGCTGTTGAGCAGAGCAATGTCGTTCTGCGTCACAGTGTTGTTCCGCAGGTTGTTGAGCAGGGCCACAAAGCGTTCATCGCTCTGCCTGAACACCTTTTCCAATTCGATGTGCACGTATCCAGCTTCGCGTAGCCCCCACGATTCAAAGAAATGAGGCGACCCATAGTAACGGTCCATCAGTTGCTTCTCGCTGTCCTTGACCACGGGCGGCAATTGGTGCAGGTCGCCAATGAGCAGCAGTTGCACGCCCCCGAAAGGCACCCGCGGATTGCCCCGCATCGAGCGCAAACGCGCATCTATCGCATCCAGAATATCGGCCCGGAGCATGCTGACCTCGTCAATGATGAGCAGGTCGATGCTGCGCAGCACCTGCCTACGCGGGCCATTGAGCGGGTGTTTGACCGCCAACGTACGGGCAGTGTGGCACCCGGCCATCTCGGCAGTGTTGATACGGGCATCGCGGTCTGGCAGAAAAGTTCCCAACGGCAAAAGGAACTGCGAATGGATGGTGACACCTTGTGCATTGAGCGCAGCGATCCCTGTTGGGGCCACCACCACATGGCGTTTGTGTGTGGTGCGGGCCAATTCGCGCAGAAAAGTGGTCTTACCCGTTCCGGCCTTGCCCGTGAGGTACACATGGCGGTCGGTGCAGTTCACGAACCTGTCGGCCAGCTTGATAAGATCGGTGGTAACCATATGATCCGTTCCCGGGTGATGTCAGGAATAGGATTGCGAAACTAAACCAACGGGGCACCTCCTGCCAGAGGGCTACTTTTGCGGCCCGATCCCGAGACGGTCTAATTTCGACCGAGGGTCTTTGCAACATCACGTTACATGAGCAGAACACTGAACGAGGCGTACATCATTGATGCTGTGCGTACGCCCATAGGCAATTTCGGAGGCACATTGGCCCCTGTGCGTACCGATGACCTGGCCGCATTGCCTTTGGCAGAACTGTTGAGGCGTAACACATCGTTGGACCCCGCTGCCATTGAGGATGTGGTGATGGGATGTGCCAATCAGGCAGGCGAGGACAACCGCAATGTGGCGCGCATGGCGCTGCTGCTGGCTGGTTACCCCACCACAGTGGGCGGGATAACCGTGAACAGGTTGTGTGCCTCGGGCATGTGTGCCGTGGCCGATGCTGCCCGTGCCATTGCCACCGGCAGTGGCGATTTGTACGTTGCGGCCGGGGCCGAGCATATGACGCGCGGCCCGTGGGTGATATCGAAGGCATCGACCCCGTTCGGACGCGACAGCGAAATGCACGACAGCAGTTTCGGATGGAGATTCATCAATCCGAGAATGCATGAGCTATATGGTACCGATGCGATGGGGCAGACGGCTGAGAACTTGGCCGAGCTGCACCACATATCGCGTGAGGATCAGGACGAGTTCGCCCTCCGATCGCAGCAGAAGGCTTACCGCGCTCAGCGCGAGGGCCGCTTGGAACAGGAGACCATGACTGTTTCCATTGCCCGGAAGAAAGGAGACCCGATCGCTTTCGTGGCCGATGAGTTCATCAAACCCGACAGCAATCCGGAGGCTCTTGCCAAGCTGCGTCCGGCATTCAGAAAAGACGGATCGGTGACGGCCGGAAACAGCTCGGGCCTGAACGATGGGGCGGCTGCCATGCTGCTGGCCTCGGAGCAGGGCATGAAGGACCACGACCTGAAGCCTTTGGCACGCATCGTTTCGAGCGCGGTGGCGGGGGTGGAACCTCGGATCATGGGCATCGGGCCGGTGGAGGCATCGCGCAAAGCGTTGGAGCGGGCGGGGCTCACATTGGCCGAGATGGATGTGCTTGAACTGAACGAGGCGTTTGCAGCGCAAGTGCTGGCCTGCACACGTAGCATGGGTCTGGCTGATGACGACCCACGCATCAACCCCAACGGTGGGGCCATCGCCCTCGGGCACCCGCTGGGCATGAGCGGAACACGCATCATTCAGGCTGCTGCGCTGCAACTGAAGCGCACCGGTGGCAGGTACGCGCTTGCCACCATGTGCATCGGGGTGGGGCAGGGGTATGCTGTGGTGATTGAGGGGATGAATTGAATCGGGTCTTGAATCGAAAGATTCAGAAGCCTTTCAGTTCTTAATAAATCCAATAGCGTAATCTAGTCGGTTCCTAGCCTGCGTCTGACGCGAAAGACCTACTCCGCAGCGACCCTTTTCTCTTCGGCTACACGGATGAAACGGTCAATGATCTTGACCGTGCGCAGTGGGTTGACCATATGGAACAGGTGCTCGCGGAACAGGTCGCGCTCTTTAGCATCGGTGACGTCTTTCACTTCAACGCCTGCCACACCATCGTAGAAACGGGTCACGAACTTGGCCACCGAGTCGCGGTCGCTCTTGAGGATGAGGATGGGGATTCCGCGCTGCGGGATGTTCAGCAAGCCATGCTGTTCGTCAAAGATCATCGACTCCTCTAGGGCTGAGTGAACTTGGATGGCGAACACCTTGGCGGGCAGGCGGTTGAGAGCGTTCTGCACGGGTATACGGTTCAGGTCCGGCAACGACCCGATACTGGTCATCAGGTAAAGGATACGTGCCTTGACAGCCGACCAGACCCGTTCCCTGATGCTGCTGTCGCGCTCTATGAGCCAGTCGCTCAGGCCGATGGCGCGCCTACGCACACTCCTGCGGCTGTCCCACGGTATGACGGTGCGAGCCGCATAGAACATGGCCCTTTCAATGGGGTTCTGTCCTGAAGGAAGTATGACGTTGTCAAGGAAACCGAGTAGGGCATGCTTGGCCTCTTCGCCAAAAAACGGATTGGCACCGATGCGGCCGCACAGGTAGCGGCTTATTCCTGGCAATTGGTCGAGGGCTCGGTCCATCATCAGGAAATAGACGTTGCCCATGCTGTGATCGAAAATGTAGACCGGGTGTCCGCGCTCACCGAAATGGGCCACCACAGCATCGATATTGCTTACGATGTGGTGTGAATAATGCGATGGGGGTAGATCGTTGGGAATGGAGCCATAGTGCATGGCTGCAGCTATGTAGCGGTGCGATGGCAGGGCGGTGAGCAACCCATCGAACGAATTAAGGCCCATGAAACCGTGAATGAGCAGCACCACAGGCAGTTTGTCCTTGGCACCCTCACGATAGGTCTTGGCCAGATCGACACGGACGGTGCTTGTACCATACGGTGTTTCGCGGTGCACCATCACCTGCGGCCAGGTGAGCGCCTTATCGTCAACGAAGACCGTAACACGCTCGCGAACATCATCGGCAAAACGGATGAAACTTGGACTCTGATCATCTCGGCCCCAGCGGGCATAGAGCCATGCCAGCGGCCTGCGCTTATCGCTCTTGGTGGCAAGAAACGCGATGCGTTGAGAATGTAATAGGAACGCTGGGGTGAACGTGACCTCGGGACCATTGGCCTCATCGACCACCACGGTTATCGCATCGCTCGCGAATGCATCGCTTTTGCGTGAGATGGCCGCAACGCGCCCGGTGGGATCGGCTGCAACGAACACGTAATCGAGTCCCGATTTATCGTTATCGCGCAGCAACTGTTCCATCATGGGATTGAACAGCTCTGTGAAGCCAGTCATGTCGTTGCGATCTAGGTCGCGACCGAGTACCTGCTCGTTGGTTATCAGTTTCTTACGCAAAAGGGTGCGCAGGAACGAGCGGGCATCCATCACATCCTTCACCTCGCGCTGGCGTGGCAGAGGCGAGTTGGTGAAAGTGAAGCGCAGCAGGTGAGCGTTGCGTATGTCGGTGAAATTCTCAACAATGTAGGCGTAGGATCCAGCCGGGCTGCGTCCGTGGGCCAGCCCCACAATGAACATCTGTTGGTTGGCCGTGGCCTTGGCGGCCTTTTTCAGGAAATCCTGTCCGACACCTATGTCAAACAGCTCGCGTGTCTTGAAATACCTCGACTCTGGCAGTTGGTCGGGGGTCAGTTCAGGCAATTCCAGCTCCTCTTTCACCTCAGTCAATGCTATCATGTAGTTGGCCGCACACGGTTATGCCCATGGGGCCGTGAAGATGCAGCAGCGCAGGGTTGTGGTATGTGTCGGGAGTCACCCTCTGGTCTGACATTTTTCAACAATCCTATGCAAGCACAACATTCTGCCGGCATTTCCGTTCGCAGCGGCATGAGAACACGCACCATCATATTCTTGGCGCTCATAGCTGTACTGCTCGGCTCGTGCGCCACAAGCCATAATCACCCGCGTAAATGCAACGGTCAGCGAGGCACCCGCACTCCCATGGGATTGATGTAGGGTCTTCCTTGATGGGCAATTGCCTAGCTCACAAGAGCATGGCCCAGGCTTCCATCACCTTGCCTTGGGCAAGCAAGGCTTGAGCGGCTTTGTGCAACACCTTTGCATCGGTGAGGCTTTTCCTGAAACGCATCTGATCAGCATCGAGCAGGGCCGCTCTTTCATCGATGCTCGGCAGCCCGGCCACGTTGGCCAACTGTGCCAGTTCTGAACCGGTCAGCACCACACTGTTGCGAACCTCAGCGGGAAGTCCCATGAATCCGATCGGGGCGTTGCTCATAGGTTTCGCTATGTCGAATAAGGCATCTCCGCTGGCCCTGCAGTAATGGTCTTTACCGAGGCGTGCCACCAGATCTATCTTGTCCTGATCAATGGAACCATTGGCATCGAGCACTGCGTCGCTGATGTGCATCATGGTCACTTCGCAGATGATCAGGTTCCCGGCTCCACCATTGGTTCCCATCTTCTTGACCTCATTCACCTTACACTCCAGTTGCACTGGCGATAAGGCCACTCTAAAAGGCCTTACCGTTTGCGATGGGACCATTGCCAGCCCAGCAAGGTCAAACTCATTGACATCGGCACCGCATTCGGCACTTGACAGGTTGCATTGTTCCACAAGGGCATGGTTCACCACATTGATCACCACTTCTGGAACTGCCTCCACGTTGTTCAGCGTATGCTTTCTGGTAGCATCGCGACCCCTTAGTGCAGGACTGAAAATGCAGATAGGTGGGTTTGAACTGAAAACGTTGAAAAAGCTGAACGGTGCCAGATTAGGCATGCCATCGGCCGAAATCGTGCTGGCCCAAGCAATGGGACGCGGTGCTACGGCCGAAAGTAGCAGACCGTGCAGTTTCGGTTGTGGTATCGACTTCGGGTCAATGCTCAGGAATCCATCACTCATGGCAGTGCTTTTCTTTCTTTTCGTTTTCGAACTAACCTGTTGGTCGATCATCAAGGCTACTTGGACTGTCTGTACTCGGCAAGTTTGCTCAGCAGATAGCTGATAACCTGATAGTCGGTGTTCCTCGAGAAGTTGTCCTCGTTCCAACGGATATGCTCCAAGAATTTCTGCAATTCATCGCCCTTTAGCCCGGTGATGTCCGAAAGACGCTCATCGCTGTATTTCCTGCGTCTGGCATCGGTCTGAACACTCTCCTGCATCAGGCGTATGTACTCGCGTCTTCCTTGTTCCTTGCGGCTAAGGTTGTGATAGAGCGATGATACCGGACTGCGAATAATGGTGCCGGCCTTCTTCCAATACTCATCCTTATCCATGAGCGATACCTCGGGTCTGCGTGGCCTGTTCACCCCTACGATATCGATGGTGCTGTCGGTCACTTCAAGGGTCTTGAACCGCTCTTTGAACTGCTCATAGGTTCCGAAAGGAAGCACTTTCACTTCGCCCAACTGATAGCTGCGTGGGTCAAGTCGCACCTCGCGTATCTCGGGTAATAGGTCTGCAGCACTGACCAGATAGGCGCGGTCGTGATAGCCTATGCAGCTGATCACCATGGTGTCGCCAATGTGAGCAGGCACCCTGAAAAGTCCATCGCGGTCGGATATCGTGGCTACGCTGTCGTGAAAATTCATGACGTGTGCGGCCATCACAGGCTCTCGCGATCCGCTGTGACGCAGTTGCCCCACCATGAACGCCCGTTCCTGTGCTGATACACCGAGGCTTACAGATGAGAAGAATAAAACGACTACGACCGCGCGAAGTAATACCATTGTGGGAAGGGGCTGCAAATGTCGGGCCTTGCTGCGGTGCATAATCCGCCAAAAGATGTTAGCAGAAGTCTGTTCAAGCCTTATTCGCTGCTTTTCTCTGCTTCGCGAATTCAGAGCACAGATGGCTGAGTCCGCAGCTCTCACATCTGGGGTTACGAGCAGTGCAGGTGTAGCGACCGTGTAGGATGAGCCAGTGATGGGCAATTGCGATATGCTCCTGAGGAATGCGGGATACCAACTGCCGCTCAGTGGCCAAAGGTGTCTTGGCATCTTTGGTCAGCCCTATGCGGGCTGATACCCGATGCACATGTGTATCAACCGCCATTGCCGGCAAACCATGCACCACAGATGCAATCACATTAGCGGTCTTGCGTCCCACCCCAGGCAGGCTCTGCAATTCGTTCACATCAGACGGCACAACGTTCAGAAAATCAGTACTTAATATTTTGGCCATACCAACAAGGTGCTTGGCTTTGTTGTTCGGATAACTGATGCTGCGGATGTAGGCGAACACTTCTTCGGGGGTGGCTTTGGCCAGCTCTAACGGGGTAGGGTAGCGCGACAGGAGTGCAGGGGTCACCATGTTCACCCTTTTGTCTGTGCATTGGGCTGATAGGATCACCGCTACCAGCAAAGAGTAAGGGTCGGTGTACTCTAATTCGGTCTCAGCCACGGGCCTGTGCTCGCGGAACCAATCAATCACCAAGCGATACCGCTCTTTGATCGTCATTGCTCAGGACTTCAATTGAAAATACTCATTCACCGGGCAAAATTCGTTGTATCGGACCATTTTATGGGGTTGAATTCGTAGATTAATGAAGCAATGCTGCACCTTACCGTAACCCTAGCCGCACGTTCCGTATCATTGTACCACTATGCAAAGGGTGCTCGACAGGTTGGAAATGGCTCAGGCCGGACTCGAGAGACTGTTCGCCCTGCTCATCGATCCGGACCGTACTTCTGGCTCAGAATTGGAACGGGTGATTGAGCGTGCAGCCCAAGCCGGTACTGATCTTTTCTATGTGGGTGGCAGCCTGATGATGGACGATAATCTGGTACGGACTGTGCGCACCATCAAGCGTTTGACCGATGTTCCTGTGGTTCTTTTCCCTGGTGATCAGATGCAGGTAACATCTGAGGCCGATGCCATTCTGTTGCTCTCGGTCATCTCGGGTCGCAACCCTGAGATGCTCATTGGCCGTCACGTAATGGCCGCTCCACGCCTCAAGAACAGTGGGTTGGAAGTTATTCCTACCGGCTACATGCTGATTGATAGTGGTAGACCTACCACAGCCTCATACATGAGCGGCACATTGCCCATCCCTTACGACAAACCGGATATTGCGGCATGTACCGCCTTGGCAGGCGAACAACTTGGTCTGCGTCTTATCTTCATGGATGGCGGTTCGGGTGCTATGAACTCGGTGAGCAGCGATATGATTTCTGCCGTGCGCAAACAGGTGAGCGTACCTCTTGTAATAGGGGGTGGAATCAGGACCCCTGAGGCCGTGCGCGAGAAGTTTGATGCAGGTGCCGATGTGGTTGTGGTCGGCAATGCAATTGAGAAGGACCCGGGCCTTTTGGCCGAGATGGTGCTTGCTTCTAAAGCCTGAACAGGCCTCAGCTTCTTATCGCACCCTGTCCCCCAGCATGGGCACAAACCTGAACGACCCGTGGCGCGCTTCACTCAGACTGCCATCAGCTTCTTTGCGGATGGTGAGCATCTCCTGACCATCAGCGCCATCAACTGGAATGACCAATATGCCGCCAACCGCCAATTGATGCGTGAGCGCATCGGGTACGAATGGCGCACCGGCCGTCACAATAACGCGGTCGAACGGAGCGAAAGAGGGTAGACCCAAGTAGCCATCCCCATAGGAAGTGCGAATCTGATACCCTAAAGCAGGCAACAACAGACGGGTTCGGTCAAAGAGTTCTTTCTGCCGTTCCACGCTGAATACTTTGGCACCCATTTCGGCCAATACAGAGGCCTGATATCCCGAACCGGTGCCGATCTCCAAAACCTTCATCCCTTTTGTGACTTGCAGGAGTGTGCTCTGGTGCGCCACAGTAGAAGGTTGCGAAATGGTCTGCCCGGCACCTATCTGAAACGCCACATCCTCGTATGCCTGACGGTCGAAAGCGCTATCGAGGTAAAGATGGCGCGGCACCCGACCCATTGCAGCTAGAACCGCCTCGGAAAAAATTCCCTTCTCGCGCAGTTTCTCAATCAACAGTCTGCGCTGGCCCTGATGCCGGGGAGTATCTCGCACATTACGTGACTGAGTTGTGGTCATGGGCCAAAAGTAGGGTAGGGGCATGAGCCCTTCAGGCTTCATGGATACCGCTATTTATAAAGGCTTCTGTGTTGATAATTGAACAGCGTCCGACCGTGCGGCCCATCGCACTCAGGTACTTTCGGGCATTGAAATGAGTTCCTCTCAAAACGGGCGCAACGTGCGGATCGGTGTACTGGGTGCCGGACATCTGGGCAAGATCCATCTCCGCCTTCTCAAAGAGACCGAGGGGTTCGAATTGGTCGGATTTTACGATCCCGATCCAGTGAAGTGTGGTGAAGCGACCGAGCTCTTCGGTCTGAGGCAATTCGATTCGATCAATGCGCTCATAGAACACGTGGATGCTGTGGACGTGGTGACGCCCACCCTTTCTCATTTCGATTGCGCCCAGCGTGCCTTACGGGCTTCGAAGCACGTTTTCATTGAAAAACCGCTCACCAACACACTTGATGAGGCGCAATCGTTGATCAAGCTGTCGCACGAGGCCGATACGGTTGTTCAGGTTGGCCATGTTGAGCGATTCAACCCTGCGTTCGTAGCTGCGGCTCCGTTCTGCGATCAACCTATGTTCATTGAGGCGCACAGGTTGGCGCAGTTCAATCCACGAGGTACCGATGTGCCGGTGGTACTGGATCTTATGATTCACGACATCGATATCGTTCTGAATATCGTGAAGTCGAACGTGAAGCGCATCAACGCCAGCGGAGTACCTGTGGTGAGCGATACACCTGATATTGCCAATGCGCGCATAGAATTCGACAACGGATGTGTGGCCAACATCACCGCCAGTCGCATCAGTTTCAAGGCTATGCGCAAGATGCGCGTATTTCAGCGCGATGCTTATATCGCCATCGATTTCCTGAAAAAGAAGACCGATATAGTTCGACTGGATGATGTGCAGGGCGAGCCGGATGCTGACGACATGTTGGTTGAACTGGCCGGTGGCCGCAGGCGCAAAGTGAGTTTCGGGATGCCAGAAGTGCTAGATACCAACGCTATTCAAGAAGAACTGCGCGCGTTCAGGAATTGCATTGTGAACGGTGGGACACCGCCTGTCACCATCGATGACGGATACAATGCCCTGAGTGTAGCGCACAGTATTGTGGAGCGTATGTCGATCAATCAGGACATCCTTTCGTCCTGATTCACGATTCAGCGAGCCACAGCCAATCTCATGCTGCTGCTTCCAAGCTTTCCGGTAACGGTAAGTGTATAAAGGCCGTCTGGCAATCCATCCAGAGGAATAAGTGTTCTCTTTTCCTCGGGTTGATGGCCAAGAACTTTTCTGCCTGCCACATCGGTAAACACGATCTGCGTAGATGGTTGTGGCTCTTCTGTGAGGTTGATGTGCAGTACATCAGAGGCTGGATTGGGCCAAGCCTGCGTAATCATCTTTAGCTCATCGACCCCTTCAACCAAAGAATACGGAATGGCCAGCGATGCTGTCATTCCGATACTGAGCCGGGCTATCTGATGGTAATACCCTTGGTCGAAATACTCCACGTGATCGGTAATTGTGTGGTAATGCGGATTACCGTCATTGTCAAAGTCCTCGATCATCAAAACCGCGCTGTAGCCTTTGGTCCAGAACGAGGCATGGTCGCTGTATGTGGCCCCGGGGTTGTTCACCTGTAGGTCGAGATCGATGCCATAGGCTGTGTTCATATACACCGCCAGATCAGCAATCTGAATACTCTCGGCAATCGGCTTTGTGTGCACACGGGCCTTGTTATCTCCATCGCCATCGTAAGCAATGGCATCCATGTTTATCACACCGATGATACTGTCCTGTGCGGCCAATGCTTGCGTGGCATAGTGAGCACTGCCCGTAAGTCCGTATTCTTCCTCATCCCAAAGAGCGAATACAATCGTATAGGCATACTGCTGACTGGCCGTCAGCACGCGTGCAGCTTCAAGCAATGCCGCTGTACCGCTGCCATCGTCATCAGCAGCAGGCGAGTTATTGCCTGTAGGCATGCTGTCGTAGTGCGCGCAGATAATCACTTTCTGATTCGGATACAGTACTCCGGGCCACGTGGCCAGCACATTCTCGCCTGTTGCACCGAAAGTCTGGATCGTGGTGTTCAACCCGAGCTGTTGCAGCCGTTGCTGCAGATAGTCGGCCGCCAAGGCATTGCCTGCGTTCAGTTTATTGCGCGAAGTGATGGTGCTTGCCGTGCCATTTATCCCCACAGGGAATTCGCCAGAGATGGCACCGGCATTGTACATCAACGAATCGATGTTCACTTCATCTATCAGGCCTTGAATAACCGGGTCCTGAGCTTGTGCAGAGGTGCCTGCCGCCACAATAACAGCTGCTGCGATGGAGCGAATGGTCTGATTCATAGAGCAAACGTAAGGATATCAGGCCCAAGGAGGGCAGGGGAGAGCGGATTGCGCTTCTGCTCGGCAGTTCGGGTCCTGCTGTTGTCCGATGAAAAGCTGTTGCGACTAACGCGTCAGAGTGAATCAACAGCGACAATTAATTGAGCCCATCGGCAGAATGTAGGCTCGGTGGCTCAAACGCTCGATGATCGATCACATCAGAGCAAGGAGCACACCCACCAGTATCAGCTGAAAGGCAAAGATGAGAAACCCGAAAACCATCCCTTTTCGACCGCTGTTGTACAGTACCCCGAAACTCACTTTCAGGCCAATGGCCGCCATGGCAACCGTGAGGATGATCTTGCCGCCTGTCTCCATGTTTTTGACCAGAACCTCAGGCCACTGCACAAACGAACTGACAATGGTGATGATAATGAACCCCCATAGATACCACGGCAGGCGCAGATGCTCTCTCCAATTCTGTTCCTTATTGCTGTTTATCAGGTAGTTGAAGAATATAAGAGCGGGAGATAAGAGGGCCACACGGGCCAGTTTCACAGTGATTGCGGTATCGCCTATTGAGTTGCCCATAGCGAATCCTGCACCGGCCACGTTGCCGACAGAATGCAGCGTGGCTCCGATCATGAGCCCCATTTGTTCATCAGAAAGTCCGAGACGCGGCAGAATGACCGGAAGTGCCAACATTCCCATGCTTCCCATAAGGTTTACCACGGCCATGGCAATGCCTATGTCCTCCTTGTCTTTTGTTGCTGTTGGCGCCAGGGCTGCAATAGCCGATGACCCACATATCGTGGTGCCGAAGCCGATAAGGTGACCGGTACTTCCCGGACATTGCACCCAACGGCTGAGGAAAAAGGTGAGTAACAGCAAAGCAAGGACCATGAAGGCCACGATGCCGAATCCTTCTGCGCCAATGCGTGTGATGGCCCGGTAATCGATGCTGAAGGCAAGGAAAAGGATTGAAAGTTCGAGCAATTTGCCACTTGTGAATCCGATACCAGATTGGAACGAACTCGGAAACTGAATGGCATTGCCCGCAGCTATGCCCAATAAAAGCGCCAGAAAGATGCTGTTGAGGCCCCAAGGCAGATGTCCGCCCAACAAGTAGGCGACAAGGCCGATGCCTGTGGCCAGAGCAGCCCCAGGCAGCTGACTGCGCAGATTCAGCATCAACGCTTCGTGGTCTCCCCTTGCCAGCCCATTATTCCGCCATCGAGGTTATAGACCTTGGCGAAACCCTTGTCGTGCATAAGACTTGAAGCACTGGCACTGCGCTTACCGCTACGGCAGTAGACGATGTAAGTCTTCGACTTGTCCAAAGCCATCACCTTCTTCTCGAAATCGCTGCCATTGAAGTCGATGAACTCCGTTGCGCCTTTAATGATTCCTTCGCTAACCTCTGCTGGAGTGCGCACGTCCATCACCACGGCTTTCTCCTCTTTGACCAATCGATCGAACTCAGCCTTATTGATGTTGGTGACTCCACCGCTTTTCTGCGCACAGCCGCTCACTGTGGCGAATAGGATCATTGAAAGGGTGTAAATTGTGTGGATGGCTTTCATTTGTCTTCAGTTTGTGCCGCAAAGTTGCAGCATTAGCGTTTGGGTGGTCGGTAACTTGTGTCACTCCGAACTGCGATCTCACTTTAATTGGCCTTGTTCCGAATCCCACAAAGCCCAAGCTGCCTCGGCCTGTGCGTGCAACATGCCCAGACCGTTGCGCACTTTGCAACCCGCTTCCATGCCGTGACGCATGAATGCTGTCATCTCCGGATTGTAGGTCATGTCGTACAGGAACTGGTGCGTTCTAAGAAGACTGTACGGAAGGGGAGGAGCAGCTTCTACATCGGGCCAGGTGCCGATGCCTGTGCAGTTGATTATCAAGTGGACCGATTGAAGAACATCATCGCAGTGGGTGTAGGTGTAGTCTGCCCGGCCTGACGTTCGTGACAACGTGCTCACTCTCGCACAGACTGGTCTGAGCACGGCCAAGGCGGCACGGGCGGCACCACCACTACCGAGGATCAGCGCTTCTTTTCCGATCAGGTCAATGTCGGATAGGTCCTTGCGCAGTCCTGCTACATCGGTGTTGTGGCCGATCAGGCGGCCATCAGGCAACACTACAACGGTATTCACAGCCCCGACTTCTTGGGCCGTAGGTGCCAATCCATCGAGAAGTGGCACAATGGCCATCTTATGTGGGATGGTGACATTGAAGCCGTTAAGCCCTTCGTTGCGAACCATCTGACGGAGATCCGAGAGTTCGCTGATGTCGAAAAGGTCGTAGCGGGCATCGATGCCCAGCCGGACGAACTTCTCAGTGAAATAGGCCTTGGAAAACGAATGGCCCAGCGGATGCCCGATGAGGCCGTAGCGCCTCATGCCTTACCCATCCGGTGACGGACGAACTCAATGACCATGGGCATTACCGAGACAAGGACAATACCGATGGCCACTTTCTCGATGTTGAGCCTGATCCATTCAATCTCGCCCAAGAAATAACCGGCCAATGTGAGTCCGAATACCCAAAGGCTACCGCCTATCACGCTGAAAAGGATGAACTTGCGATGACTCATCTCACCCACACCTGCAACAAATGGAGCGAACGTGCGCACAATGGGAACGAAACGCGCCATGATGATGGTCTTGGGACCGAACTTCTCGTAGAATTCGTGTGTCTTATCCAAGTGCTCCTGCTTGACCAGTGATCGGCCTTTTATCTGCCATTTGAGCACTTTCAACCCCAGATGCTTGCCTATCAAGTAGTTGGTGTTATCGCCCAACACCGCTGCACTGAACAGCAGGATGCATAGGAAAGCAATGTCCATGTGGCCTTGACCAGCGAACAGTCCTGCAGTGAAAAGAAGCGAATCGCCCGGTAAGAAGGGCATCGCTACAATTCCCGTCTCAATGAAAATGATGAGGAAAAGCACGAGGTAGATGTACGTGCCGAATGTCTGGAAGAGCCATTCGAAATCGAGGTCGAGTATGTGTTGGAAAAGTTCGATCACAGCAGTATCAGTATTTCTCTAGGGTTCGGTCAATTCGTTCGGCCCAAGCGGTGATTCCGCCTTGCAGGTTGTAGAGGTTTTGGGTGCCTTTGTGGAGTTCGAGGGCCCGCACCATATTGGCGCTTCGACCACCGCTGCGGCAGTGGAGCACCACAGGCACATCGGTGCGTACTTCTGCCATGCGGCCCATCAGTTCGCCCATGGGAATGTGGGTCCCGCCCATTTGAGCTATCTCAACTTCCCAAGTCTCGCGAATGTCAATCAGTTGGTGCTCGCGGCCGGCATCGCGCCAGGCCTTCAGTTCCTCAACAGTAAGTTCCTTCATGCCAATGGGTCGTTGGGAATACGGATATCGTCTGGCAGGTAATTGAAAAAGGTATCGCCACGCACACCGAGGCGTAGAGTCTCCAATGCTATCACTTCGTTCGGGTCGATGTTGCCGAGGTTGACATCGGCCCCCAACAGGTTGATGAACCACGTCTGTTGGGCCTTCTGCGGAGCTTCCCAAAGGATGCGATCGCTGGGGATCACGCCTATTATCTTGTTGATCAGGGCCACGTGAGCCGATCCGTTGGGCCTGTAAATGCCCACATTGCCGCTCTCGCGGGCCTCGGCAATCACCTTCCAACTTCCGGCATCCAACTCGGCTTGCATCATCTTCTTCCATTTGTTGGGATGGATGATGATGCCTGCCTCTTTGCTACCTACTTCGCTCAATACCGTATGGTCCTTGGCGAACATGCTGATGATGCGGCACTTCTGGTCGTGCGGCATGTCAACACTGCCATCAGATACCTCGACCGTATCGAGTTTCAGTTTATCCAACAGCCGCAGATAGTCCGTCAGCATGTTGCGGATCAGGAATGCTTCAAACAACGTTCCGCCCAGATAGACCTTTACCTGCGCCCCTTTGTAGATGTGGATCTTGTCTTCGAGATGGGGCGTTACGAGACTGGTGCCGAAGCCCAGCTTTACAAGATCGATGATGTGCCCCGCATTTTGCATCAGGTCCTCGGCCTGACGTAGGCTCAGACCTTTATCCATGACCATGGTGAACCCGGCCTTTCGTGGCCTTTGGCTCCTACTGGGCAGGTGCGGAAGCTGAAAGTTCATTGTTGCCCGTAGATCTCAATAAGGTCCATCACACGGGTGTTGTCCTTGGCTTCTGGGCAGTCATCAAAAAGCATGTCTGCCTGTGAATGATCCAGTTCGAGACCGTTCTCGAGGAAAATGAGTGCATCCTTCTCGCGGCCCATGTGCAGGAGGTAGGCGCAGGCCTTGAAATGCAACGGTGCCTGATCGGGCATCAACTTGATCGCACTCATGATGGTGGTGAGTCCTGTGCCCTCATCCACATTGCGGAACTGGATCTCGGCCAGCTCACACCAGGCATCTACATCGTCAGGATTGAGCTTGATGGCTTCGGTGTAGGCTTCGACCGCCTCGTTAAAATTGCCGTGGTAGGCTTCGAGATCGGCCAGAAAGACCCAGTATTCGCCACGGTTCTCGTCCAACTCAATGGCCTTGTCGATATACTGACCGCAGTCCTCAAACTTCTCCTGACGTTCGCGGATAATGGCCATGCCGTACCACGCATCGGCTACGGTGTTGTCCACCTCAGTAATGTGGCGGTAGGCGTCAAAGGCCTCGTCAAGCAAGCCGCGCCCTTCCAGACACTCGGCCAGACCGATCAACGGATCAGGACTTTCAGGATCGAGCTCGCGGGCGGCTTTGAAGTGCTCCTCGGCCTGGCCCCAAAGGCCTTTCAGAATGTAGCAGTCGCCCAGTTCGAGGTGGGCCAGCATGTGGCTCTCGTCAATGGTGACACACAGATCCAAGGCGAATATGCTGCTATCGATGTCTTCGCAACGCCCATGGAAAATGCCCAAGTTGTACCAGGCGTGCTGGTTGTATGGATTCTTATCGGTGAATGAGCGGAAATATTCGATCCCCGCTTCCATGTCGCCCACAGTATCGTACAGGTAAGCCAGTTCGTAGAGCAAGTACTCGTTCGAAGGGTCCTCGTTCAGCCCTTGCTTCATCTGCGCAATGGCCTTGTCGAGATTGCCAAGATTCTGATACTCGTAACTGATAAGCAGGTGTACCTCGGCCCGGTCCTCGGCCTCGCTCAGAGCGCGGTGCAGCAGGTTGAGGGCGGTGTTATGATCGCTGGTACGGCTGTAAACCGATGCCCGAAGGATCAGTACATCCGGGTTGTTAGGGTCGATGGCTTCGGCCAAGGAGAGCACATCCAGTGCCTCCTTGAAACGGTTGTCCATGATCAACACTTCGGCCCTGCGCAGGTCAAAGTCTTTGCTGTGGGGGTGCTGCTCGCGGGCCACATCGAGCACTTTAACGGCCTTACCCAATTCGTTCACAGCCACATAGTAGTCGGCAAGTTCCTCCAACTCATCCGCATCGAAATAGTAGCGGTCGTTGGCTTCAAGCATATGCTCGAAGCGCTGGATGCACTCATTCAGGCGGTCATCGCCTTCCAATTCCTCCTCGCTGTCCATGCCCTACTTGTGCCGCGAAGGTACAAAGTGCCTCGGAGCGGTGAGGCCGATTTTCACACAACGGATGTTCAAAAATCGAGGCAACAGAGGCACGAAAGCCGTGTTGCACATCACGCCAAGGACAGGGTGGCCGCATACATTTGCCACCCCCGAAAAACGGGCTTCCTCCAACATCAGAACCCAAAGAGACATGACCCTGATCCGCTCCATTTCCGGCATACGTGGCACCATGGGCGGCCGCCCCGGAGAGGGCCTCACGCCCATGGATGTGGTGCGCTACACCAGCGCGTTCGGCACCTACATCAAGCAGCAGGCCGGTAGCGGAAGTGTACGGATAGTGGTGGGACGCGATGCCCGGATCAGCGGACCGATGGTGGCGCAGTTGGTCAATGGCACCTTGGCCGGTATGGGCATTGATGTGGTCGACCTCGGACTGAGCACCACCCCTACAGTAGAGGTTGCTGTTGTGCACCACAAGGCCGATGGTGGCATCGTACTCACGGCATCGCACAATCCGCGTCAATGGAACGCCTTGAAGCTGTTGAATGCCAAGGGCGAGTTCATATCGGCTGCGGCAGGGGAACATGTGCTACGACTGGCCGAGACAGAGGATTTCCAATATGCCGAGGTGTCGAAACTGGGCAAGGTGACAGCCGACAACGATGCGATAGACAGACACATTGCCAGCATCCTTGCATTGCCCACGGTGGATGTGGAAGCCATTAGGAAACGCAAGTTCCATGTGGTGACCGATTGTGTGAACAGTACCGGTGGCATCTCGGTGCCGAAGCTGCTGCGGGCACTCGGGGTGGATAAGATCACCGAGCTGTACAGCGATCCCACGGGCGAATTCCCGCATAACCCTGAGCCGCTGCCGGAGCATCTGAGCGAGATAAGCACCGTGGTGGCCAAGAAGGATGCGCATCTGGGCATTGTGGTGGACCCCGATGTGGACCGCTTGGCGCTTGTCTGCGAAACGGGCGAGATGTTCGGAGAGGAGTACACGCTGGTGGCTGTGGCCGACCACATCCTCAGCTATAAGAAAGGTGCAACGGTGAGCAACCTGAGCAGCACGCGTGCACTGCAGGACATCACAGAAAAAGCGGGTTGCGTGTACCATGCATCGGCTGTGGGCGAGGTGAATGTGGTGGAGAAGATGAAGGAAGTGGACGCGGTTATAGGTGGCGAAGGCAACGGAGGAATCATCTATCCCGAGCTGCACCATGGCCGCGATGCGTTGGTGGGCATTGCACTGTTCCTCACGCATCTGGCGCGAAAGGGCATGCCGGCATCGCACCTGCGGGCCACATATCCCAACTACCACATCAGCAAGAACAAGGTGCAGCTGACCCCTGAGACCGATGTGGACGGTGTTTTGAACAAAGTCGCACAGAAATACAAGGACCGCCCCATCAATTCTGTCGATGGTGTGCGCATCGAGTTCGGTAAGGAGTGGGTTCACCTGCGCAGGAGCAACACCGAGCCCATCATCCGCATCTACAGCGAGAGCCAGAACAGCGCAACGGCCGAGAACCTGGCCGAGAAGATCATGAGCGACATCAAGGAATTGATGAAAGCCTGATCCTTTAATGGCCTATCTGCCAAAGTTTGGGCTGTATGCTTTTCGGATCGATCACTGAAGTATCGACCCATCATTCCTTAGAACCGTGCTCCTGGATACAACGCATCTCTTAAGTTGTAACTTTGGCTGAATCACCCTTTACATCATGATCAGGATACTCATACCCACCGATTTCTCGCTCCTGGCCCAACGGGCCGCTGACTACGCCATCAGGCTTGCAGAGAACATCGATGCCGAATTCACGCTGCTGCATGTTGACGATGTGAAGCGCCCCAACTATGCATTCATAACCAAACTCGACACCATCATTGAGGATCAGGCCATGAAGGCGTTGAACGATCTGGCCGGATCGCTCAAGGAAAGCACCGGATTCAAGGGGCGGTTGCATACGGCCTGTGTGCACGCTGATGCCGTGAACGGAATAGGAGACTACGCCCGTGAGCATGGCTGCGACCTGATCATCATGGGCACGAAGGGCGAATCGGTACTGAAGAACAGGATCTTCGGGAGCGTTGCCAGCGGTGTACTGGAACATGTGCGTACCCCGACTCTTTTCATCCCGGTCAATGCCCCGCAAGGCAAGCCCACCAATATTGCTTTTGCCACCGACCTGACCGACCTGGACCGGGAACTGCCTGAGCTGATTTCGTTAGCGAGGTTCTTCAACGCCTACATCCATGTGCTGCACGTGTACCCGGATGTGATAAGGCCCGAGACATTTGATGAGGAGCGGACCAAACTCGAACTGATGGCCCAGAACGACTACCCGAACATCACGTTCACGGCTGTTATGGATGCCGATATCATCTCCGGGATAGACCGCTTCATTGAGTCGGATGCGCCCGATATGCTGGCCATGTTCACGTACAAGAGCGGTGTGCTCAGTTACCTGTTCGACAACAGTTATACCGAGGACATGACCTTCCACTCGCGTGTTCCGCTGCTTGTGATGCGGAAACACATGGAGGACTGATACGGCAACGCAACAGGGTCAGACCTGCGTCACCACTCCTGGCAGGTGCCGCGCTTGCCCAGTTCAATGGCTTCGAGGTCTTTGATGGTGCCGCCCGAAAGGGTGAAACGCAGCACGGTTCGTACGTGATGGAAACCGTGATCGCCAGCGGCACCGGGGTTCATGTTGAGGCAACCGATGGTGGCATCGTGCATCACACGTAGTATGTGCGAGTGGCCGCAGATGAACAACTTAGGCTGTTCCACCTGAATCAGCCGCTTCACCTTGGCGGGGTACTTCCCGTAGGCCCCGCCTATATGCGTTATCATCACTTTGACCCCTTCAAGGGTGAATATCTCGGTCTCTTTGAACTGGAGCCGGGCCACGTGGCTGTCTATGTTGCCGTACACCGCCCGCAACGGTTTGAATGCGGCCAAGCGGTCAGTCACACTCAGGTCTCCGATATCGCCTGCGTGCCATACTTCATCGCACGCGGCAAAGTGCCTCTTGAGGGCCCCATCGAGTTGGCTGTGGGTGTCAGATAGAAGGCCGATGCGCATGCGGCTGCGAAACTCGGCAACAAAGTCGGTTCGGTCGGTCGGGTTGTAGCGGTGAGACTCAGCCTGCAGTCACAGACTGCTTCACTTTACTTCCGAACGAGGTGTTGTAAATCCCGCTATGTGCGGGAATCCTGCGAAACACTCGCTCGGGCGTGGGGAACAAGAGCCGTACGACAGCTTAGCATAACTATATGATTAGGTTCAGCTTGCTCAATGTCACCTTTGTTGATTCTCCATATGTTCTATACACCCAACGGGCCGTCAACAGTAGCTCCGTCAGTTCAATTTTCAATGAAATGTCACAATCATCAAAAGCTCCACTTAATTGTGCTGCAAAACATTCTAGAAAAGATCTCTCGAAATCTCGATACTCATAGCGATGAAGGTATAGAGTATATTTCTGATACCGATTCATGAATTTTTCTAATGTATAATCAAAATCATTTAATGAAGTCAAAAATGCTCTATCAATAGATTGATAACCAATTTTTTTGAAGTGATTTAGAGCTCTTTTATCATTAATATCAAGAATTTTTTTATTTACTGCAATTTCAGCATAGGTGTAAAAGTGAAGTATGCAAAACATAAAATATCTGATTTCCTCTTTGACATAATTTAATTCTGATTCACTTATTTCACTTGTTATAAACGCTTTAATGTGAGCAGAATCTGTTGAAGCTTTATTGTTAATGATCATTTTGTTCGCCAAATACAAAAATTCCTCAAGCTCAATATAGGTGTTAGATGTGGATTTACTTTCTCCTGGCGGCAAAGAGTCTTTAGGTTCAGAATTTATGTCTTTCTTCTTCTTTATGAAATCAAATAGGCCCATTTTATTTAATCTTATAGCAGTGGATATTGCGGTTTAAATTACTTTATTTTCAGCAGAATTTTAGTTTTAGTGTGGCTGGAACAATATTATTGATAAAACACCTCATCTTCCAAATTACCAATTCGACCTTCAAAATCATCAAGTGTGGATTTATTTTTTCAGTTGCAGTCTCTGAGAGAAAAATCTTGTGTTTTAGCTGTATTTCACTTTTCTTGCCCCCCGCCAGCGCGAGGCTGTGCGCTCGAGCGAGGGTCTTTCCCTCCCCGCATTTGGCGGGACAGGCGTTCGTGTTATTCGGTGCGCACCAGCCCATCCAGTAGCCATTGCTTTCATGCTATTGCAGCCCCAAAGATGGGAAACCGTTCGCCATCGAAATTTTAAACGCCCGCTCCGGTGCCGAAGTAGAATCGGCCCTCGCGGGTCTAGAGAAAGACCCTACGCGCCAGCTGGTGGCGGGGTCCCTCTCTTATTCCTTCACCAATTTCATTGTCCGGGTTCGGCCTGAGACCTGAACGGAAAGGGTGTAGACCCCGCTTGAGAACTCCGTCAGGTCAATGGGATGCATGAGCAACTTGCCGCTGGCCACCGTGCGCGATGCCTGAACCACACGGCCCTGTAAATCGGTCACTTCAATGTTGATAGGGCCATCGGCACCTTGCAAGGTGAGGGTGTAAAGCCCGTTGCCCGGATTGGGATACACCTCCATGCCCTCACCATCGGTGCCCATGTCGGTGCCTCCGCTGCCCACGTTGAGGTCAACGGTGGTGCAGAGTGCAGCCGAGGCCACGCAGCCGAACTGATTGACGAATGCATACGAGATACCATGTGTGCCCAGACCAGCTACCGATGGGGTGAATGTGCCACCTGCCATGCCTGCCCCGCTGAATGCACCACCGCTGGGTGTGCCAGTGAGCACCACAGGGGCCGAGGCCAATGTATAGCTGGAATTGAGGCCACTGAGGCTGACAATCGGCAAGGGATTGGCAACAACATCGATAACGGCACTCGTGGCAATGCAGCCATTTGCATCAGTG
>Ga0169931_10004672_pt1 | contig 21195 bp, 33 predicted proteins | sample Kivu_15m_20L_FD_129675 | JGI IMG/M metagenome (GOLD analysis project Ga0169931, IMG submission 129675) | Freshwater microbial communities from Lake Kivu, Western Province, Rwanda to study Microbial Dark Matter (Phase II) - Kivu_15m_20L... | ecosystem: Environmental > Aquatic > Freshwater > Lake... | reverse complement strand
TATTACACAATTAATAAAAGGTGATCAAAATTAATCCAATTCCTAAAGTTGCCCTACTTGTTTCTGGGCATCCAAGAACTGTGGACATAGTTCATTCTTTAAAAAAATATAAAACACACAACATAGATGTTTTTGTTTTTTCTTGGGATCAATGGGGATATAGAACAACTGAAACAAATTTAAGATCTAATACTGACAGGGAGGCAATTGAAACTTGTATTAGAAATATACACGGAATAAAAAAATACACCATTGCTAACAATAAGAGTTTTATAAAAGATAATGATAATCTTAAAATAAAATATTTTAATTGGATGAGATACCCAGAAGTATTTAGCAAGTCTAATCTTTATGCGATTTCCCAGGCATATGAGCTAATGGAAGAGTATGTCAAAGAAACAGGTGAAAGCTATGACTTGGTAATAAAAGTTAGATTTGAAAATCCAATTTTAAAATTTAACTTAGATCCAAGTTTAATTGAAGAAATAAATCAAAATAAAATTATTTATTTTCCAGATGGTAGTTTTCATGCACATCCTGTACCAAGCTATTGTAAAAAATGTCAATCAAGTTATGAAATGGGATTTAGAAAAGTACACATATTTGAGCATGATAATCCTGTATGCGATATGTATGCATATGGAAGCATGAGTGCAATGAAAGAATATTGTTCTCTTTTTTATAAATATGATGAACTATGTAAACAGTTTGAAGATCATAATTTATCAATGCTTGAATATTTAAAAACTCCACACACAAAAAGAGGGGAGGCTTTTGTTTTAGAATTAGATGAAAAAATTCACTGGGAAACAATGTTTTTTTATTTTTGTTCGTACCCAGAAAGATTGCTTTCATTTTTACTAAAAGATTACATGTTATTGAAAGCAAAAGATATTACCTTTGGATGGAATAGTGGTCAATAAAATTTTAATTGGATCAACTGGTTTTGTTGGAATGAATTTACAAAGGTTTATAGACTTTGATTTTAAATATAATTCAACCAACCTTGATGATATATCTTCTGCCCCAGACAATTGCGACCTCTTTCTTTGTTGTTTACCCGCAACAAAATGGATGATTAATAAAAATCCTGGACTTGATTTAGAAAATGCAATAAGCATATTTACTAAAATAAAGAATAAAAAATATAATAAAGTATTTTTATTTTCTACAATTGATGTGTATCAAGATACTGAATTGTTTGCAGATGAAACAGTTACTCCTGTATTTAAAAGCTTAGGATATGGACACAATAGATACATCTTTGAAGACTTAATAACTCAAAATCTTCAATACAATTCTATAAAGATATTACGATTGCCAGGATTATATGGTCCACACTTAAAAAAGAATATACTATTTGACATTAAAAACTCAAACAATTTAGATCAAATAAACATAAACTCTTATTATCAGTGGTATAACATGAATCTTATTACATTAGATATTGAAACAACCAATTATGATGATAGAATAATATTCAATTTATTCCCCGAACCAGTTAGCACAAGAACAATAATAGAAAGATTCTGTGATAAACCTATTGGATATGAAGGAAAGCTTATGGCGTATAATTATCAAACTAATACAACAACAAATAGATATTGGTATGATGCAGAAACATCATTAAAAGATATAGGAAAATTTTTATGCAAGTAGGAATAAGCAATATTGGTTGGCAGCCAGAGACTGTAAAAAATAATACAGAAATGGCATTAAATTTAGGATTTGATTATATTGAGTCTGCTTATGCAAAAGTTCCGCTATCAAAATCTGTATACGCGGTTCAAGGAATATTTTTTGGATCTGGGATACCTTCATTCCTTGACCCCAGATGTTACGATCACTTATGTAAGGTGGTTGACTATTGTTTAAACAATAATATAAAAATCATAACACTTGGATCTCCATCTATGAGGGTAGGAAGTAAAAAGCATATGCTTGAGCTTTTATTACAAATTGATGATTATATAAATAAAAGAGATTGCATTGTTTGTGTGGAACCAAATGCAAGGAAGTATGGTGGAGAATATTATTATACGGTAGACGAGATAGCTGACGACATTGGATATTTTTATAATATTAAAACAATGATTGATAGTGGAAATCTTTATTTAGAGGGGCTAAATCCTACAGCAGAATTTGAAAAACACAAAGATTATATTTATCATGTTCATATTTCTACGCCAGATCTTGAGCCAGTAAGCCTATATAGGCAATACGCAAATATAATATCTGACATAAAAACTCTTGGGTATGATAAAAATATTACTTATGAATTTATGAAGTCATATGATTTAGAAAAAGAAATCAATATATTTTTAACAGAAGTATACGGCTCTTAGTCTTCTTCTATACTATCAAATAGATCATCAAGATCATCATAATCCTCTAGTGGATCAGCGTCAAGAATCTCACAAAGATTATTCCAGGTTTCTATTATCAAAGACTCTCCCTCTTTTGTTGGCGTTGCTAGCTCATATGCCACAGCCTGAGCGAGTGGCAAGCCAAGATCATTATAGATTACGAAGTCACTAAAAAAATCCCTGTCAATTTCTCCAATTGTAAAATCCCTGGAAAATTCTTCTAATATTTTAGCAATAGACTCTATATCCATTTTATCTCCTTTGACATATGATTATATCAGAAATAAGAAAGCCACCCTTTCGGGTGGCCTCTTACTAACTCCAGGGATTTTCTAGGTCTGGCTCAACCTTTCTCTGTGGAGATGAGCCATAGCTAATGATTGATGTGCCAACATCTGTAGCTTCAATTTCATAACCATAGCCATTTGTTCCATCCTTGCGCTGAAATGAACGGCCCTTAAGCTTTCCATAGACAACAACTCGCTGCCCCTTCTTAAGGGATGAAGCACCATCAGCAAGCTTACGCCAGCATGTAACATCTACATATGTGGTATCTCCATCCTTCCATTCTCCAGATGCGTCCTTTACTCTTTCATTTGATGCAATTCGCAAGCGAGCAAGGTTGTGACCAGCAGCAACCTTTGACTCTGGATCTGCAACAAGATTCCCAATTACCGTAATCATACTCATTTATTTATTCCTTTTCCTCGTATCTTTTTCTTTGTTGGCAGATTATTGCCAGTATCAATGACAGGCTCAAGGGTGACCCTGACACCGAACCTTTCTATTATTGTCTTTACCTTATCTAAGTAAAGAACACAATTAAGTCTTTCATTTTCATTATAATATTCCCACTGGCTTTCATAGAATCTTAGTCCTATAAATTGATGCCCTTTCATATCATACTCAACTATGTCTACAACAAATTCATGCGGTGCCCGAATAGACTTAACCACGCTTTGCATTTCCCTAGTGTATATCATGATGTTTCCATTGTCAATGATGACCAGATACTAAACCACTTTCCTTTGTCTTTATGATTATTAAATTCTTTTGAAATTTTACCTTTTTCAAAATATACCCCGCCCCACACTCCCCATTCCTGCCTAGTAACTGCTGAAGCAAGACACTCTCTTTGAACGGGGCATTTAATACATAGTTGATCTACTGCAACCCTTAGCTCTTCATCTTCTTCATATTTGTCAAAGAATAAGTTTGTGTCCATATTTAAACACAAAGCTTGTTCTTTCCAGTCTTTGGAACTCATCTTATCACCGGGTCTGGGATATTCCATCCATTATCATATGGATATCTAGATTTTTTATACCATTTATTTTCTTCTTTATTATAAACTCCAACAGAAAGATATTCAGCATAGTCATCCTGTATAAGATAAACAATGTCCCATCCATCCCAGGAGAAATTGGGGTGATCTTTAACAAATTTCTCTGCTTCATTCATCGTCTGAATTATCATTAACATACCTTCCCGCTATGATAAATACAAGGAATATCATCGTTAAGTCTAAAAAGAATAATAAAACAAATCCTATCTGATCTGTTACTAATCCATAGACTAGCTTTACTCCAGTATTTATTGACCATAAAATAAATACAACTAAGAATGATACTAAGTGTGGTTTAGAGAACATTGCAAAATATATTGCCATGTATAAGGCAAGGGTAGTTCCAAATATTATTAAAGACCAATCATTTAGTGACATATTTCTTCCACGGTATAGATTACTTTCTTTATTCCAGATTTTTCTATAAGCTTGCTACATTCTCTGCAAGGCTTGCTATTTCTGTCTATTCCCCTTTTATTTACTCTTGCAACATAAAGAATTGCTCCTTTGGCATTTGATCCTGCTTCACGAATAGCAACCTCTTCTGCGTGTCTAGAACAATGAATCTTAATCAAGTCTGTCGGTATAACATCTGGATGATTCTTAAACTTATTAAATCCAGCACCAACAACTCTACCAGATTTTACAACAACGGCTCCGTGTTTCTTTTTTTCTTCAGACTTTTCAGCAAAATATCTTGCTATATTTAAAAAAGAAACATCTTTATTGCTTAGCATTATGATCTAAATATTCCAACTTCTATGTCTTGCAGTTCTGCTGTTGCAACAAGCGGTGAAGCCTTTTCATTTTTCTTACTAAAATAAGCAAAGTAAGATACATAAGAAATATTTTCTTGAATATAGCTTGCAGGTAGCTTCTTAAACAAAACTTTATATCCCTTTTGCTTAAGATAATTTTCTGCAGAATTACAAAATGCAGCAGTATAGTTGTTAACATTGTGTGGTCCAGCAGACCACACCTCTATAATACTTTCATCATTGGGTTGTGATAATGCAACACCCATAGCACGCATAAAGGTTTCATAATCTTCAAAAGACTTTGTTCCTTGCACCGCTATAATCATTTGTTTGCCCCTATCGTTTCTACTATAAAGATTACTTCAGAAACAGATAGATCCTTTGGATTTAATTGATCTATCTTTTCTGCCTTCTCTACTTCTATACTAGCCTTTCCAATATCTTCTCTGTATAGATTAGATCCTTCTAGCCAATATGTTTTACCATTATAGTTACAAATAGGAATTATGTCAACCTTTTTTTCTATAATTTCCGTTTTGTTCATTTTGATCATATATATTGTAAAAAGGGTAACTTGAGTCAATGCGATACACACCCAAATAAAAAACATTTGATTAGACATTTTAACTACCCTTGAATTTTGTCTAGTATATTAAGGAGCCTATCTAGTTCCTTCTTTGAAAGATCATGAGCATTTATTGGACGGGCAGCAGAATCATCTATATGTCCATCAACAATATCACTTTCATAAAATATATTTTCATGAACCCAATACGCTTTAGCACCAACAATAGCTACCCGTATTGTATTCTTTTCTCTAATCTTTTCCAACTGAGTCATCCTTTTTTCTGGTATCATTTCCAAATTCTTTATTAACGGATAACTCATCAATTCTTGACCTAAGTTGATTGACAGTTCTTTGTGATTGTGCTTGATAGAAAACAAAATCATACTCAAGTTTATTACATTTGTTGCGATAATACTCAGCCAAAGTCTGTAAAACAGCCTCGTTGGACTCATTCATTACATCTCCTTAGAGATTAGTCAGCTTTTCTAATAGAAAAGGGCGAATCGAACCATATATCTTTTTTTGCATTTGCATTTGCAATCTTTCTTGACCATGCAAATCCTGCGTCCCCACCCCATGCGTCCCACATAATGCGACCATTTGATGGATTAGAAGTATTATAGAAGTCTTTTCCCTTTTTGTCAACCTCATGACGTGAGAAGAAAGAATACATTCTTCTTACAACGGAAAGAGACATTTGCCTTCCAGCAACTATATCTGATGCCCTTCCCCAACCTACTGGAGTTCCTGCACCCGTTGCCTTACCTTCTTCTTTCCACTTCAAAGCCCTACGAGCAGCAGCTTTCATTCCAGCGGTGGGGGAGAACATGTCTTCTTTTTTAAGTTCCATAACTACCCCTTATACAAATTTGTATTTGTGTTGACTGACTTGTTAACTCTTTTTGCTCTTTTTGGCATATTGGAAAAAATATCTGAAAGATTTTTAGGAACTTCTAGCTGTACAGCAGAATCAGAATCAATGGATTTATTTTTCTTATCTTTATACCCTTTTGTTTTCATTTCTTCTTCCATATCCTCATCATCTTCATTCATGGCCTTCATCTTATCTTTCTTATATCCCTTTTCAAGCTCTTCTAGAATTTTCTTTGTCTCTTCAATATCCTGATTCATTGCCTTGCCTACTGTTCTTAATGTGTCCATTTTGTGTCCAACAATTGTATCTGTTGGCTTTCCATCTCTATAAATTCTAATTGCTACTGCTGGATTATCTGGCGTTCCAGTAATTGTAAACTCTGAGTTTGGAACATTATATTTACCATTTCTAATGACCCTAATAACTTTTCCAGTAGCTCTTCCGCCAGAGGAATTCCAAGAAACCATCTGACCAACACGGACTGAATCTGCTTTGCCCATATCTTCCATCATGTTATCAATAAAGTCTTCCATATCATTCTCCTCATAATTGTTTGTATTTACAAGTCCATCTGGAATTGCAGCAAGTCTACATTTTGCATTTTCTTCTACAAGAAATGAGACTAGTTTACATGCAATATTTCCATCTTCTTGTTCCACATGAAAAGAACAATTCCCACACTTTACACCAATTACAGCATCTTCATTTTCTGATGCTGATTCATATCCAACCCATACGCCAGAAGCTTCTTGATCAAAGTAACCAAATTCTTGTACTATTTCTACAAGGGCATCATGATACGCCTTCTCTTCTGGATTTAACATATCATAAAGATCCATGTCTTTTTTTACCTTTCTCTTTTTTGGTCTAATATATTGTGGGTATTTGTTTGGAGTAATTTGATTTGTAACTGTTTCTTTCTGTGCAGCCTCTGGCTCAGATGCATACAGGGCACCTAGCTGTGCTCTTGCAGACGCTCTTGTTGTATGGCATCCACTAACTGATCCATCAGGAAGCTTCACTACAGCGTATCCTGAACAGCCTCCATAGTTACGTCTGATTTCCCAGGGCATAAATAAATTATACCACTCTATCTATTAAAGTATTCATCAAATACAGCAACAATCATTATATGCTGCCTTTTTAATTCTTCATCCTTAATAGCAGCAATTTTTTCTTTATCTAAACTATTTTTATTTAATCCAATGAGCGGTTCACCATCATTATTAAAAGTTACATCAAGCATTTCTAATTCCCACAAATCAAATACGCTTTGATTTAAACTCTTCATTTGTTCTTGTTTTAATTGTGGAAATGTTTCATCTGCTTTTGAATCAATATAATAAAGATTCTCTCCAAGCTCTTCATTGTATCCAAGATCTTTTAATATTCCCATGTCAACTAAAAACTTGATAACATCTTTATCTTCTTTGTCATCCATAATACTATTTTAACCTTTATTTATAGTGCATGAGGAACGGATTCATTTATACTTAATCCAGATACTGTTACATATTCTGCATATTCTTCTAAGTCTTGAAGTTTATCTACACCAGTATATGAGCATCCACTTCCTAATCCACCACGAATTTGATCAAGTATGTGTTCTACAGATCCCTTATATGATACGGTTGTAGATATTCCCTCTGCTACAGATACCTTTCCACTTGCATCTTTTTGTGCCGCTGCACTAGCCATTCCACGAAAAGCTTTCACTTCACGACCATTATGATCTGTAAGAATTTCTCCAGGTGCCTGGTCTGTACCCGCAAGCATAGATCCAATCATTACTGCATGTGCACCAGCAGCAAATGACTTTACCATATCTCCACTTGTTCTTATTCCACCATCAGCAACTATTGAACATTGCTGAAAAGTATCTGCACAATCCATAATAGAATGAAGAGTGGGAACGCCATGACCACTTACCAATCTAGTTGTGCAAGCACTTCCTCCACCAATCCCAACACGAACTGAATCTGCACCAGCCTCTGCCAATCTTAAAAATCCATCTTTTGTTGCAACATTTCCAGCCATAATGTGGGCATCTTTAAATGCATTTCTAAGTTGTGCAACAGCTTTTACCGCATAGTTGCCATGACCATTTGCTGTATCTATCAAAAAGAATCCAACACCTATGTTATAAAGTTGATCTGCCTGAGCTAAATATCCATTGTTTGATGCTATTGCAACTCCAAATTTAATATTTTGCTCTATCAATGATTGAGCTTTTAATATCTGATCTGGATAAGACATATATCTGTGAAGTATTCCAATGCCGCCAGCATTTGCCATTGCAATACACATTTCTATATCACAAACTGTATCCATAGGAGAGGCAATAACAGGTAGCTCAAGGTCTATTTTTCTTTTCCCATATCCGATTGACATAGATAAGTCAACATCATGCCTTGATGTTATGCTACTTTTTTGTGGTACTAGAAGTACATCATCGAAACAAAGTGCCTTACCTACTCTTTGCATTTTTCTCCTATATCAATCTATAACTTGACAGATAATCTTTTATATCATCAGTCATTTGTGGCTTTGCTTTTTCTTCTATTTCTTCTCTGTTTCTATCAGACTTAAATGATGACCAAGTATGAATTTCAATTTCTCCAAATGCTTCTCTTTTGCCATGGCTAATTGCATTATAGACAGATCCACACATAGCGTCTGCCAGGTCCTTGCTCTTTTTTCTTGGGTGATCAACTTTATTATTTGACACAATACGCAATTCTAGCAACTCTTCTAGGAGTAAATCAATATGTGGAGCAACGACTCTTTCTTCATAAAAAAGCATTGCAAGATCTTCATAGTGTTTCTTTGCAACAGAAAGAGTTTCAGTATTGATTCCAACACTTTTTAGATCACGCTGAATATCAAAACTCTGCCAACGGTCAAATGTAACAAGTCCAAGATTAAATCCACTTCTTCTAAGATCAATAATCCAATTTTTTACTTCAGATAGATCTACTGGTCCTTCTTTCCTTGGTTCCCACCAGGCTATTGCATCTACTACAACAAAAGGAACTATCTGTGTATAGTCATTAAATGATTGAACCTCTACCCATTTTTCTACATGGCTAATTGCTACCGCACATTTGTCATGTCGTTGTGCTAAGTCAGCATGAACATAATACGCAGTATCTTCTTTAGGTCTAAATCCTGGGTCAAATCTTCTAACTGAATCAAGTGGGTTGCGAATTGATAAGGACTTTTCTATCTTATCCCGTGATTTAAAAAATGCATCTGAAGATGTGCTAGGCATACATGCAAAACGCATCATTGCATCTGCTGGATCTGTGTAAAACGCTATCTTAAAATCTTCAATGCTTCTGGTTGGATTAACTTCCCAAGTGGGCCTTTTCAATGCATAAATTCCAGGGAAGCGATATGAAATAATATGATCTTCTTCCCATTCAATTTCAAATATATTTGTAGGATCGTCATCTGGAAGAACGGGGTTCAAAGTAAATTCATATTTCCTAATGATTGTTTCTTTTTCAGCAATAACATCTTCATATCTTTTGGATATAAAGTCACCTTTATATCTTGGGAATGAAAGCAAAGCAACCTTTCCATAGTCTGGAAAACGTGAATCAACGGAACCACGGAAAGCTTTATATATAGCATCACCAGTTTTTGCATTCTCATTTCCTGATACAGACTCCTGAGCAAATCCAGATATCTCATCAAGAACTGCAAGCATCAAGTTTAGTCCCTCATGACTTTCTCTTTCTGAATGACCAGAGTAGACTGTAATTGCCTTATCAAATTCAATATTATCTACCTTGGCATCATACTTTCCAGCAAACCATGGGGACTTATCAATTTTATTTTTAAAACCTTTGAAGAAAACATTTTTAGCCTGTTGAGCATTAATTGCTACGTTAATGATATCTATTGCATCCCCAGGAGGCTTACCAAAATATGCGGCAGGATCTTTTAGACAAAGCAGTTTATAAACAAGATATGCACAACCCACTGTAGATGTATGATCTTTACCAGATCCTTTTCCAAGCTGTAATATAACTTCGCCCTTTGTATATTTTTTGTAATGCTCGCTTCCTTCTTTTTCACCCATAAGCTTTTGTAAATCTTTTTCCCTATATATCTGACTCATACACTCAACAACAGTGTATTGGTATTCAGAAAGGTATGGTTGACCAAGGTGGTCTGACGAGGTTACAAATGTTACAACATCTACTGGCTCTTCTTCAAATACATTATCTTCAAGTGCTTCAAAGAAATCTGAAAAATCAATTGTCAACTATGATCACTCCGCCACTAACTTCTGACAGCCTTCTTAATATTTCATTACGAATCTCTGGATAATTAGAAGCAATGTCTTTAAGAATATTTATAAGAACTTCATGCTTTCTTTCCATATCTGCAAGTTCTTCAGCAACTTCTTTATTATCAAGTAGTCCTGCACGATGAAGCATATCAAGTCTTTTTGCTTCTATGTCAGCAATAAGTTTAATGGCATTTGTTTTTGCACCAAGGTTGTTATTTACGTCAGCTGAATCAATAACCTCATATGCTTTTTTAATAAGACCAGAGTAATGTTGATCTGCTCCAACTAAAGCTTCCCTTGCTCTTGCGTGAATGGCTTCGTTATTTGCCGCCATTTTACGCCAGTCATTTAGCAAGGACATAACGCGGGTACGAGGCATGTCTAATTGTTGGGCTATGATAGCAGTATCAATGCCCTTTAAATATTCTGATGCTACAAGATTTATTTCGTCAAGGTGTTTGACGAGATCTTTTGACACGCTTGCCTCTTCTCTTGGGAATTGGCTTAGCACGATCTGGATAAAATGATCTCATACCACATGCAATGCCACGTTCCAATTCTATGCAATCAATCCATGATATGCCATTTTCAGGATTGGTTACAAAATTTTGGAATCTAAATTTAGATCCCCAAACTCCTCTTATCTTGATAATATCACCACTAGATATAATCTTTCCATCTGAAGTGGTAAATGAATCTTCACGAATAAAAGGATCTATTCCTTTATACTTCTTTCGTTTTCCCATCGTTTCCTCCCAATTGCCGCACTCTCTTATGGTGGATCAATTTTAGCACAAGGTATCCTGTTAAGTCAAGAATTGTGTCATCCCCAGGAAATTCTGATCCTTTTTTTATTCTGCTAAGCTTATCATCAATTTTTATATCAATCTGTAGTCCAGCATCTACATCAGGTGCAAATACTTTTATTGGATCAAGGGCCGAGTTTCCATAGCTAATATTCTTATCAAGAAGAAGTGCTGCTATTTCTAGGCATTGAACTAATATTTCTTTACCTGCTGGAGCTTTCTTGCTAAGATCAATTAAATTACTCATAGCAGCTATCATATGCTCATCCTCTGTCATCTTCTTCCCTTTCTTCCCATCTTAAGACCAAACTTGTTTAGGTATAAATATATTGTTTGTAATGTAACTCCACATTCATCTGCTATTTCTTGTGGCGTACACTTGTCCTGTACAAAACGCTTGTGCATCCAACTTTTATTTTTATAAAAATCTTTTTTAGTCATTGAAAAATATATTCCATCTATCATTTACAAACCATCCGATTCCTATTGCATCTGCAACATCATCATCTGATATGTTGATATGAAAGTTTTTGTTTACTGAATCTATTGTTTTGTTTTTTCTTGTTTCTCTTTCTTTACTTTTATACCAGGAGTTAGACTTGCCTGGATTTCTTTTTACTATATCTTGTTTCTCTGCCGCTGTCAATAGCCTAGTACCTATAAAGTTTTGCCACTCCATTGGAGTTATTGTTGTAACACTTTTTATTCCAGCAACCTGTGCTGCCGCCACTATAGCTCCCTGCACCAAAGACAGTTGCATTGCCGTTTTTGGCGAATTAGAATAGATTGCAGCCTCCATGACCAAAGCATCTGCCTGAATTTTCTTAAAAAATTGAATTGATTTTTTGCAAGCATCTCCTGCTTTATATAAAGCATCTGCGCCAGTAAACCTAATCTTTCCATATTTAATAAGTTTACCATTTTTAAAATAAGAAAATGCAAGAGAATTTGTAGATGCATCTACAGCAACTATAGATGAAGGTTTTGATAAATCAACAAGTCTTTTATTTTTTGGAGTAGTCAAAGTATCCCTTTATTTCTTTTATAAACTTATTCATTTTCTTTTTATGCTCAATGCACGTCTCACATATTCCCTCATCATTATATATTGAGAGAATAGTTTCACATCCACCAGCACACCTTCTTTCTTTTCCAATTCTATTTTTTATTTTTTCAGTTCTATTTCTTTCTACAATCTTTTCTTTGCTAGCTTTTTGACGACATTCTATGCTGCAATAAATTTGTTTCGATGACGTTGCATCAAATTCTTTATCACACCACATGCAATACGCCATTTAGAACTGCCCCTTTTCATCCTTTCTTCTGGCAATTTTAATATCGCCTTCAGGTGCGGCCTTGCAAGCTTCTTGCAAAGGACAGTTTTGACATACTTTTACATCATTATTTTTAAAAGGAATCTTTGGAAGCTTCTTATCTTTCCATGCCGCATAAACTTCCCTCATCCAATCAAATAGATAGTCAACAAATTCAACATGACTTTGTGTAATATTTACAGGTACTACAAGAAGATCATGGGTATTTTTATTTTCATATAAAATGATTCCATTTTTCTTCTTATAAATCTTCATGTAGACAAGAAGCTGAAGAACATGATATGAGCTTGCTGTCATAGTTTTCTTGTGTCTATCAAAAGCTTCTTGATTGCAAGTCTTTATTTCTACTATGTATTCAGACTCTTTCCAATTAATAAAGCTATCTACATATCCAAAAATTGGAGGATCGTCATGGGTTGTCTTTTTCTCATTCTCAATCAAAAGGCCCGCATCTTCTAATGCTTTTTGTATTCTTGCATGTCTGTCTGTTCCACTATCCATATTTGTAATAGACTTACCAGTCTTGTATTCATAGAAGGTATTACCCTCAAATGCCAAGTACCAGTAGCGTGGACAGATTCCGTGATTCCATACCAATGAAGAGGGAGCAAAGCTTTTCTTTGTCATATGCTTTGGAATATTATCAATACGATATCCCTCTTCTATTGCCTCTATTAAACCAGAAAGTGGACCATCATCACTAAATTCTGATTGCCAATCAACATCATCAAACGTTGGTTCATTTTCTACCTCTTCAAGTTTTTTGATTGATAACTTATTTACTATACCCTTCATGTTATACCTTAACCAAATACTTGAGAGAGGCAACAACCTTGTCTAATTCTGTAGCAGCGGTATAGTAAAGATTCTTTTTTGCCCTATCTCCTTTGTCAACATTTGTCAACCAGGATGCTTGAAGGGCAAGCTTTGCAGCAATAGCCTGCATTCTAACCAATTCTACTGAAGCAACAGATAAAGGAATGTCTGGTTTAAATATAATCTTAGCTATAAACTCTAATGCCTTTGTTAGTTGCTCATCTTGCATGTAATCCGATATTTTATATAGATCATTTATCTGTTCTATTGTTGGTTTATCACTCATTATTTTCTCTCAGCTTCCGTAATTCTTCAAATTCATTCCACTCAATTATAGCAAGCCTTACCTTTTTCTGCTCTCCAAGAACTAGCATGATTACTGGAGATTTATTTTTATCAACCTTTAATGTGTCTGTAACAATCTTTGCCCAAACATCTTGTGTAACTGAAAAGCTTTTTGAATATTCCTTTACATCAACAACATAATCTTCAAGGCTGCCATCAGCCTTTTTAGTATTACGACCGCTGTTTTTATGTTGCTTTGCGCCGATTCGTTTTAACTCCCCACGCTCACTCATTAGTATCCCCTCTCTTTGTGAATATTAATAGTAGAAACGTGTTCACAATCCTTACATTTCCATGTTATATCTAAGACAGTTGGATAAAATCTAGCACTAGATATTTCTTTGTGGCACCCGTGACAAATAAATGTGCCCTGGATTACATCATACTTGAGAGATTTTGACAAGCTCTTCTACCTTATCTGGATTTTGGCGTAGCCATTCTACAACCTTTGCTCTTCCTTGCAGTCTTTCTCCAAGGACTGTATACCATGCTCCGCCCTTTTCAATGCTGCCACGACCTTCTGCAAAGTCAACAAGATCTGCAATAGAATCTATTCCTATTAGATCTCCACGGAAATAAAAATCATATTCACCACTTTGAAATGCTGGAGAGGTCTTTGAGAATTGTATATCCCATCGCACCTTTCTACCAATCTTATCTTCTATTATCCTGTCACCTGAATGAATTTTTCCCTTTAATGCTTGATTATCTGATTCAGATGAGAATAGTTTAATAATGGTAGAGGAATAATATTTGGTAGCCATTCCTCCTTGTGGACCCTGGGTTGTATACATAGCAGAAATATTATTTCTTGCTTGGGAAATTACAAGCAACAATGTTGGCTTTACTCTATTGTTTGCATAGTTAAGCATCTTCCATGCATTAGAAAAGTCCCGTGACTCTGCACCAATCTGCTTGGTATTTTCTAGTTGTTTTAGCTCATCAGAGTCCTTCTCAAAATAGACCGCTGGCAAAAGTGCAGACATGGAATCAATAACAATAATGTCTACACCAGCGGTCATAAGACCTGTACCAATATCAACCATGTCATTGATTGTGCGAACTTCAGAATACAATAGCTTTGAGTTGTCTACTCCAAGTTTCTCTGCCCATTCACTATCATATGACATTTCTGCATCTATCCATGCACATGTATATCCAGATTTTTGTGCCATTCCAATGATTTGCAGGCATAATGATGATTTAGCACTTGACTTGCTTCCCCAAAGAAGCACTTGCCTTCCTAGTAATAAACCTCCACCAAGAGCCGAGTTTAATGCATATGATGGGGTAGGAATTTTATCAGGAGTTATAATGTCCGAAGATACTGTAACAGACTTTCTAAGCTTTGGATCTAACTGTGCAAGAATTTCTTCTACACTCATCCCAATACACCATGCATTCTTTCTCTGCTCTTGTTATACTCAACTTTATCAACGAGGGTATCCTCTATTGATTTCTTTGTATATCCATCACGCACTAGTCCAGCATAGAGATCTAGAACGCGAATGATTATATCTGCAAACTCATATACAACTCTATCATTTCCCTCAGACTTTCTTATAACTTCTAGTGCCTCAGTTACTTCAGAATGTATCATTGCCAGTTGCTTGAAGTAAAAATTTACTCCATTGTTCTGGTCCCAAAATCCTTTTTCAATAGCATTGTTATGAATTTGAAATGCTAGTTCGTCAAGGTCAATCAATTTTAATTCCTCCAAATGATATAGTTCCATCTTTTAATTTATTTAATTCTGCTTTTATTACAGATCCAGCTTCACACTTCATATATGCCTCTGCAAACTTTGTTGGAAATGCTACTACTGGAATCATATTACGATCATAATCAACAAGGGTTAAATATGCCATTTTGTCACCCTTCTTAGTTATTCTTGTGTTAAACGATAACACAAAATATTCATCTTGTCCATAGGGTATCTTCTTATAATTTAAATACTTAATAAGTGGCATACCCTGATTGGTTTTAATTTCATCTACTGGAATTGCAGCAGATATTCTATTAGATGAAGCTAGAACTAGATACGTTTTACCAGTTTCTATTTTGCTATTCTCCTCATCAAATATTCCAATCATGCCAGTCTTATCCATAAATTCTATACGGCACCAACCTTTTGCTCGCTTTATTTTCTTTGCCATACCCATTACTATGTGTGATTTTGTTTCATCATATTCCTCATTATCATCTATAAATGCATAGTAGTGTGGTGGAATAGATGTATTAAATTCTGGAAGGTTAAGATATTCATATAAATTTTCTCTTACCTTTTCATCATCCCTTGGATTGTCTGGAAATGTCAGGGCACCAATGCAGTTTAATGCCTCTAAAGCCCTTGAATTTATTCCGCTACCTTTGGTAAATACAATATCTTTTATTTCTTGATAAGACCTAAATGGTCTACGCTCAATGAGCCTACTAGCAATGGTATCGGATATCCATTTGATAGATGTTAATCCGAATCTAATTCCCTTGCCCTCTATCTTAAAATCTGGATCTGATTCATTAACATGTGGAAGCTTTAACTTAATGTTCATTCTTTTTGCCTCAATAAGATATTCAGTCCTAGCATCCTTATCCTTTTCATTCTTAAGAATTGCAAACATAAATTCAACAGGATAATAGAACTTTAACCACGCTGTCCAGTATGAAAGCATAGAGTAGGCTACGGCATGACTCTTATTAAATGAGTATCCAGCATGTGCTTCAAAGTCATGCCACATAGCATCTGCCATGAAGGGGCTAATGTATGCTACAGCATTACTTATAAACTTATCTTTAAATTCATCAAATTCCTTAGCATCTTTCTTTTTACCAATAATCTTTCTAACCTTGTTTGCCTCTGCCATTGTCATACCGCCAAGGGTGGTACAGGCTTGCATAACTTGCTCTTGATACAGAACACAGCCATATGTATCTTCTAGGAAGTGCTTCATTGAAGAATGAATATATTCTACTATTGATCTACCCTGCTTTCGTGCCAGATATTCTTTTCCAATAGTATTCATGGCACCTGGACGAACTAGGGCATTTGAAGCAACCAATTCATCAAAACTTCTTACACCCATTTTTACTAGCAAGTTTGTATAAGGTGTCGCTTCACATTGGAATACACCTTTTGTATGACCATCTGATAACATTTGATATATATTCTTGTCTGACATATCAATTGTCTTTAAATCAATGTCATACCCACTTCTTTCTTTTATGCTTTTTAGCGTATCGCTAATAACTGTTAGAGTTTTAAGGCCCAAGGCATCAATCTTAATTAGTCCAATATCTGCTGCCTCATCCATATCTACAGCAACTACAGGAATTCTTTCTCCCGTTGATGGACTATTACGAGTTTCCATGGGGGCATATTTAAAGATAGGCTCCTTAGCTGTTACAACTCCAGCGGCGTGAATTCCAGTACCACGAATTCTTCCACGCAATTGCTCGCCATACTTTTCAATTTCTGGGTACTTATCTCTAAACCATTTAGTTGATGGTGAAGAACAATATTCATCCCATGTATCAACAAGCTTGAGAACCTTATTTACATCTGTAAGTGGGACGTTGAATACCCTGGAAACATCACGAACCACACCCTTATCCTTAAACTGCAAAAATGTAGCAATAGATGCAACATTGACATATTCTTTCTCAAGATAATCTTTTACTTCTTCCCTGCGACTATCTTGGATATCTGTATCAATATCTGGAGCGTCATCTCTATCAGGATCAATGAATCTAAAAAATAGCAATCCATATTTAATTGGATCTATTTCTGTTATACCAAGGGCGTAGCAAACCAAAGATCCTGCAGACGAACCGCGACCTGGGCCAACCATAATTCCTTCAGACTTTGCCCATGAGATCATATTGTTTACAACAAGGAAGTATGGAGCAAAATCTTTTTTATTGATAATACTAAGCTCTTGTTCAACTCTATCTAAGTATTCTTTATTTTGATCTAGACCACGATTTTTAAGTCCAGACATGACTAGTGATCTAAGTTCTTTTTCTGGGCTACTAACTTGAATGGGTAGGAGGTTCAAATGACTTTTAATTTCATAATCATCTATTTGGTCTGCAATTTTAAGGGTATTTTCATAAATACTTTCATCAAATATACCTTCCTGTTCCATAGCCATTTTCATTTCATCATATGAAAGAAGGTGAATATCAAAACTTCTAAAAGACATTGGACGATCTTCGCCATATAAATAGTCAAGGCGTTGCATCATATCGTCATACTTTAATGATCCTTCATACGTTGATTCTTTAAGAATCTTTGCATGAGTATTTAATGCAAGCATAAGTTCCTGCACAACCTTCTGATCTGGCGTGCAATGATGACAGTCTGGTGTAACGATACAAGGTATTTTCATTTCTCTTGCTAAGTCATGTAGTTCTTTATTCATGCCCTGAACATTGTGTGGCATTAGTTCGATATAAAAGTCTTTACCAAATCTATCTTTAAACCATTGAATATGCTTCTTTGCTACAGCATATTCTCCTGTTTCTATAGCTTTATTTATAAGCCCAGACATGCAGGCAGAGGAAACTATAAGACCTTCACTATGATTCTCAAGCACTTCAAAATCAATGCGTGGTTTCTTATAGAATCCCTCTGTCCATCCAATTTCATTTAACCTATTCAAGTTCTGCAGACCCTTGGGATTCTTAGCAAGAATTACAATATGATTGTAGACAAGATCAAGCGGGGTTGTTCTTTCTGCTTTGTCACGCTTATCAAATCTATCAGCAGTAATGTATCCTTCAATGCCAAGAATGGGCTTGATACCGTTGGCCTTTGCTGCACGATACATTCTGCGATGTGCAGACAAAGATCCATGGTCTGTTACAGATATAGCAGGCATACCAAGTTCTGCTGCGCGAGCAGCATATTCTTCTGGCGTTGCGACTCCATCCATGAGGGAGCCGATATCTGTATGAACGTGAAGAGGAACGTAGTTCAAGTTATCTTACCAATCCACATCAGTTGAGGTGGATGGATTGTCAAACCCAAAATAAAATGATTCCTGCTCAGAATATGGAACCTGTCTAATCGCAGCCTCCAATGGGAATGCATCAAAAGCATCCCATGCAAACTTGTCCGAGTCTGGTTGTCCTGGAATCAAAGCGTAGCTTGTTTCTGTTCCCTTACCATTACGCTTTACTTTCCATGTCATTCCAGAAATTGAATTTCCCTCTGCTGCATATTCACGAATGATATCAAATGTTGCAGACTTTGCAACACCCATACTCCAGATTGCAACATATGGATCTTCATTTCCATCATCAACAATAACATTTGTGTAAAAGCGAAGTCGTGGCCTCCAGCCTGCCTTCATATCCTTGCGATGCATTTCACAGCCAAAGCAGCGGCCCTCATCCTCCATTGAGCAAAGAGCCTTGCGCTTATAGTCAGATGGATTCACATGCTCAGATACAACAATAGCTAGACCACGCTTCTCATCATAGTCTTTAGAATCCTCATCAATTTCATTTGCAAATCTAACCTTTACAGCCTGACCATCTTCAATCTTAAGCCAGCGTACCTTTGGATTTGCTACTGTCGTCTTTGGCCTGTCTAGCATGGCCTCAATGTTTTTAATACCTCTTACTATAGACATATAAATTGCCTTCTTCCTAGTTTAATATGTAATCTATTTCATTATCGAATGTATGTACAAACTCTGTCAGTTCTTCATCATTAAGATCTGATACGTCCTTGACAGAATCTGGCAATTGTGCAGCAATTATCTTGCTACCCATTGATGACTTTAATTTTTCTTTCATTACCTTTCCTGCATCATCATTGTCAGATACCACAATTATACTATTAAAGTATCTTTTTAGCAAATCTCTTTGATAGGAGGATATAGATGCCCCCAAGCTTGCCAATGCCCTAGCCCCAACTTGCTCAAGTCTAATTGCATCAAATGATGATTCTACCAGAAAAATTTTATCTGCTGCCTTGTTTCTATTTAAATTAAATAATGTTTTATTTCTTGGAAGACCTGGGGTATTTTTGAATTGCTTTCCCTCAATAGACCGTCCAACCATTCCAAGACATATGCCGTCTGGAGAAAAAACGGGTATTGTAATCATATCTTGTTTTTCTGAGTATCCAATAAGATACTTCTCTACACTTTCTTTTGTAATCTTTCTTCCTTTTAGATATTCCGCAGCCCTAGTAGACTGAAGAGCAAATTGATTTAGCCTATTGATTATATCTATATCAAATTCTTTTATATCGTTTTCTTTGTCAAGAATTTTTGACACTTCATCAACAATGTTTAAGTTTAATTTTTTAGATTCAATAAGTCTAGCTGCTTCAAAGAAACTTCTTTTAGTTGCAAACATAACAACCTCTGCCAAGTCTTTAGACTCCTGGCATCCAAAACAGTAGAACAGTCCTGTCTCTTTTGATATCTCTGCAGCAGGAGTTCTATAGTTATTATGAAATATACAATAAATAATAAAATCAGATTCTATTTCATATTGAATAGTTATTCCGCAGGATTCAAGGACTCTTCTGATTTGTTCTTCTGAATAGAACTTCTTATCAACGTGTTTTTGTCCACCCCATCGAACCACTGAGCCTTTTTCCTTCCTACGAATACGCCATAAACAGATAGCCTAAATTCAAATGTTTTACCATTGTACATGATAGTAAAGTCTGGGTCAATATCATATCTTGGTAAAAACCCTTTTGATTTCATCATTGTTTCCAGCATAAGAATATATTGCTGCCTCATCCTTGGAATTGTTGATTCATCATAAATTTCTCCATCAAGGTGAAAACGTTTAATATTCTTATGTGAAGTTGTCATGTACTAATTATACTATTTAATTATCCTCAAAATCTTTATAAAGAAATCTTCCATGATTAAAATCCACTTGAACCAACCATTCTCCTAAATGTCCTGCACGATTCTTTCTAAATACACATTGAAGAATATCTGATGCTGGTTCTCTACCAAGGGCTACGACAAAATCAGCATCATAGGCTAACTGCTTTGACCAAGCAACCTGACCAAGTTGTGGAACACTATTCATATTTGTTGCGTCATCTGGAGTAGCAGATGCAATAGCAATAACAGGAATCTGCTCTGATATTGCAAGAAGCTTTAACTCTCTAGAAATATTCTTAATCTTTACAACTTCATTATCAGTTGGAGTATTTGCTTGCATGAGTTGAATATAATCTACAAATACAATGTCTGGAGAATACTGTTGTATCTTTCCTCTTAATACCGCTGGAGTTACTTCACCTAATCCATCACTAGAAATAATTTGTAAGGAAGGCTTGTCTTTAAAATATTGAGATCCCCATCTTTTAAACTCTTCTAAATCAACATCACCAGCACTCATCTTGCGATGAGAAAATCTTCCTTCTCCCATGATGGTATAGGCACGATTACGAACTTCACTTTCTGTCATTTCTAATGATAGAAATAGTGGTTTCCTATTATTCTTCCATGCCTGTACAGCCATATAAAGAGCAAGCCAGGACTTTCCTATTGCGGGATAAGCAAGAAGTACCCCAAAGTTTCCAGGCATTATTCCAGAGGGTAAATAATTATCAAATCCAGCTAGTCCAGTTTTTATGCCGTGAGCGCCAAGCCTATTAAGTTCTTCAATATGCTTAAAATAAGCTATTGCATCATCAACATC
>Ga0169931_10004670_pt1 | contig 21203 bp, 11 predicted proteins | sample Kivu_15m_20L_FD_129675 | JGI IMG/M metagenome (GOLD analysis project Ga0169931, IMG submission 129675) | Freshwater microbial communities from Lake Kivu, Western Province, Rwanda to study Microbial Dark Matter (Phase II) - Kivu_15m_20L... | ecosystem: Environmental > Aquatic > Freshwater > Lake... | reverse complement strand
TAAAGTATATCCAGCAATCTTTGCAATTCCCCTTATCTTTCTACTAAAATTCTCACCACTCCCAAAATATAACTCAAAAAAACTTCTCAACCTTTTATCACAAAACCGAAAATCTATATGAACTACTTTATCATAAAATGGAAATTTAACTAATAACATCAACATATTCTCTCCTCTCTCCAATTCACTTATTATATCCAATTTTGATAAATCATTTATATTTCCATCTACAACCACCAAATCTATATCCTTCCCATCTTTTTTACCCAATCTATACCCTCCCATTAATAAAACCTCACCTCTTATCTTCCTCGATATATACCTAACTATTTTCTTCGCAACTTCCAAAGGAATTCTTGTATTTAAATCCTCAAAATATTTTAATCCAATTTGTTGATTATCTGATAGTTGTATTTTACCTTTTTTAAATGCTTCATCCAATTCATCAATGGTATAAATTTTTTCTTTAATAAATTTTTGGGCTATTTTAGGGCCAATGCCGTAAACTTTTTGGAGTTCAACTAATGCAACTAAATTTTTATCTTTTTTCATATTTTCTTGAGAAAACGCTAGATCATCAGGATATAAATTTGTAAGAAACTTATTTAATTTCGAAATTTTTAAATTTTTTAAATTTTCTAATTTCAATTTTTCAGTGAAGCTGCTATCATCATGATTTTCGTTCTTGATGTCGTCTTTTTCATTATTGTCTTTTGTTTCCTCTTTTTCAATTATTTCGTCGTGCTCTTCCTTTTTCTTATCATTAGGAGGATAAACTTGTTCATGGGTTTGTTTTAAATTTGAAATATCAGTAATAGGAATAATAGAAACCTGTTTTGCATCAAATGAATCTGCTTCACTTTGATCGTTATTATTAAAGTTCGATTCAATCAAGCCTGCCTGTATTTTTTTGTTTTTTTCTAAAGGATTACAATTAGAGAATGAGTAAAAGCTCTTTTTTTTAGGGATATATGGAGTGTTATCTAGGTGACTTATTAGTTGATTGATCTCTTCTGAATTGGTAGATTTTTCTGTGAGTTCTCTATTTTCTCTAAATTGTTTATTTTCAATTCGCTTCTCAGTTTTAAAAAAGGGTATAGATTTATTTTCGAGTAATTGTTCATTTATGTTTCTATTAAAATTTATTTCTATCTCAAAAGAATTTTTTTGGTCGTTTCTACTTTTAATTTTTGTGTAATTGTCATTAATTTTCGAATTAGCATCAATTTGAATATTAATATTTTCTTCAAGGAAATTGTAGCGATCATTATTGATTTTTGAGAATAAAAGACCTTGACTATATTGATGTTTTTCATTATTATTAAATTCATCTAAATTAGATGGACTTGCTTCCTGTTGTTTGTCATCATCTTCGTTTTCTCCGATTTGATGTATATCAAATAAGTTTTGATAAGAGTTATTTGTATCAAGAGCATTAGGATTAAAGGTATTTATTTTTACAAAATCATAATTGTTATTCTCGCATTTATCGTCAAGGTCATTTATTTTGTTTCTTTCTTCAAGATTATCTAATCTCTTTTCATCTTTTTCTAATGAGCATTTTTTATCATTCATTTTTTCTATTTCAAGAAGACTCGATTTATCTTTATTGTTAATGTTTTCAATAAGGATATCTTCATTGAGCTTCTGATTACTCTTTATGGATACATCATAGTAATTAAAATTAAGATTAGGTGGAGTTAGCTTATTTTTTTGTTTTCTTAACATGCTATTGGTAACAATTTTATCTTTCTCTCTAGAATAAGGAATATTGTTAGAAAGACTATCAGTATTTTCTTCGAAAAATTCAGTCGACCGATTTAGATTCTTTTTCTTCAGGCAATCAATATTTTCTTCTTCTGGAGAATTTTTTAGGTTAGTATTCAATATTTTATTTTTCCCTTCAGGCCCATTATCTTCCTTTTTAATATTAATCTGAATCTCATCATTCATTTTTTCTTCTTTCTCAGTAATTTCTTTTAATTCCTGATATTTACTGTCTGAACCTTTTTTTTCTGTGTTTTTCTGGCATTTTTGATCTTCATCGAAATTTTTAGAAATTTCTTTCGGTTCTTGATTATTCTCTAGGTTCTCGAAATTATCTTTAATTTCCATACTTTCCATAATGATGATTGACTCATTATTTTTACTTTCAATATTTTTTGGTTGATTTAAGAAAACCTCTTTTAATAGCCTTTTTTCGGCGGGTTCTGAAGTTTTTATTTTAATTACCTTAGGCTGCTTTAAGTGCTGGTGACTTTCAGTTTTAGTGTAAATAATTTCTTCTTTTTCAATATTTTCGTATAGGTTGTTTGCAGGTGTATCTGAATTATATCTTATAATTATATCTTCATGGTCTATATCTTGGACATTATCCCTAATGTGTTTTATTGTTTGAACATCATATTTATTCTCCAATTTTTCAATTTTAATAGGTTCCCTAATATGTTCAGTATTTAATTCTAAGGAATCCTTGAAATTCAACAGATTATCTGAAATTAAAATGTCTCTTGATTTATCTTTATTAGAATCAGTGTACATATGTATTCTATCTTTGTTATCTCCTTCGCTGTCAGGATTTTCTTCATTAACAATTTTTAAAGGATCATTATTATACGGAATACTTAGACTTAGTATTTTATATTTTATTTCATTACTTGGATTATTTTGGTACTCCTTTTCATCAAACTTATCACCCGATTTTTTATTCTTTTGATCAATGTCTACATGACTTGTTTTATTATCAAAATTTAATTCAATTGAATAGTTTACAATGTCAATAGAAGGCTTATCTTCGATACCTATTTCTTTTATAACATTTTCTATTTTCTTTTCATCTAACGATTCTTGGCTAGCCGGACTAATGTTGATTGAATATGCTTCAATATCAAACTCGGATTTTTTAGCAGAAATGTTTCTATTTCTGATATAAACATCATTATTCTCAGTAGAAATTACAAACTTTCCACACGATTTAGAACAATTTATAGGAAGTTCTTCTTCACCTTCATTTTCTTTCTGAATAGAATTACATTTGATCAACATAGAATTCCTTGGCTCACTACCATCTCGTTTTGCAACAAAGTATTTTTTCACGCAATTACTTCTCCAATTTATGACTTTATTTTCTAAAAGATCAACTCTTCCATAGTCCTTATGTGAATGATCTAAATAACAATGAGTACTTTTAAATAAGAAATTAGATTCGGATGAAAAATTTGTATTATTAGTAATATTATTATTTATTTCTGTTATATTATCACAGCTTTTTTTGTTATTAACGGATGACTCCATTTGGTCATTATAATTTTTTTGGGTTGTAATAACTTTTGTTCTTTCATTTGAAGTGGTTACATTCTGAGAAACTGACTTCTGTACTATTGATCTGACATTTTGAGATTGCTCTCCAATATTTGATACTTTTTTGATTTTCTTAACTTTATTAAATCGCTTCAAAGAAAAATTTTCGATTTTCGTATTTGAATTTATCAAATCGATTTCTTTGCATTGCTCGAAGTTTTTGGCTGAATCAATATTCTTTTTCTTGCTGATTGAATTTTTAGGTTGTGAATTTGTGTCAGCAGGTGTTTTCTTCTGTGTATCTCTCGTGTTGGCATCATATTCAACACTAGAAATTAGAAATTGTGTTTGATCGTTAACTCTTATAGATTGATCATTCGTAAAATTTACGATTGTTTTGTCTATATTCGATCTGTAAGTGTTATTTTCTTTCTCCGTGTCGTAATTTTTATCAAACGACTTGCCTGGAGTTGAATTCCTTTTATCATTGAAGGGTTTCATGAAATAATTTTTATTGAAATTAATAAAAATGAAGATTATAATAAATGATTACATTCTTATTAAATTATGATAAGATTAAGAAAATTATTTTAGTTAGTAATATTAATATTTTATCTTCTATTCGAAATTAGGTATTAAATTAAAATGTTATTCTATAGGTGTTTCTTATTTTTTTTAGATTGAGGTCTTGAATCTCTTTTATGCTCACTTTGTTTACTAGTGATAGGTTCAGCAGCTTCTTCTTTCTCTTTTTCAACTGATGCGGATTTTTCATAAGCAGAAGAAGTTAATGCTTGAGCAAATATTGCCAAAACCAATGCGATTGAAAATAAAAATTCCATAGAGCTTGATTCAAGTAAAAATTTAGCTGGAACTCCCGCTTTAATTGATTTAAAAGGACTGTAATAAACTACACTTGTAAAGAGCATGAATATTCCAGATAGGAAAGAGAAAAATCTAAAACCTAATACAGCAAATAATGCACAAAATACTTGAACTCCAATAAACACTTGAAATACTGGTATAGGATTCATCAAAACCTTATCAACTAAAGGATGTTTGAAATCAGAAAATTTGCTTAAATCATAAATTCTGTCCTTAAAGTCATATGAAGATTTTGCAAGATCCATAAATTTGTAATAGGCAAAAACGAAAACAAATTGGAAAAGAACTAATCTTTTTATCGCAGAACCAAAAAATGCCATCATATGAAAATATTATGAATAATTTATTAAAAATTAAATTTATAAATTAATTAGTAAAATAAAGAGAACTATAAGTGTAGTTAGGGGTAGAAAAATTTTAAATCAAATTTTAATAAAATTTATCTAATTAAGAGATATTCATATGTCTGGTTTTAATATTTTTAGTTAATTAATTTTAATATATATTTGCTTATTTTAATAGGCTTTAATTTAGATTGGTAAAATATCAAATCTTCTTCTTATAAATTTTAATTCTTGCTTTATTGATCCATGGTTTGTTTGAATAAACCTTTCGAAAGTATAAATGTTCCTGCGAAAACTCCCGCAGTGTAATACAATTTATAAGGGGATGGTTTTAACAAGTATCTATGAGTCCCAAAAGCAGCAAGACCAGAAAGTATCATTGGCATCATAAATCCTCCGATTGTCGGATTTCTAAATAATTGTCGAAAGAATTCTGCTCCTGCTCCAAAGGCCATTCCACTCATAAGGCTCCCCATCAAACCTCCAGTAATTCCACGCCTGGCCGTTTGATTCTGCTGGCTTGTTTGAGGAGGAGCTGTTCTCGTGGCTGCACCTCTGCTTGTAGATGAAGAGGCATTAGTTGTCGATCCCGATCTTCTTGGCATATTTTTATAATAAATTTGTGTAATATTAAAAATATTAATTTATGTCAATAATAAAAATCAAAGGCAAAAGAAAAAATTTAATTATTCTTAGCTAAATTACATCAGTCGGTAAAGGGATGAAATTTTGAATAATAATAAGTTTGTGTACATATAATTATTAAACATGAAGTAAAATGAAATATGAATTCTTAAATTAGTTTTATAAGCATTTGCTTTTGGTCTTTATATATAATTCAATTTATACATAATTATTTATTTAAATATTAAAAAAATAAATGGAAGATAAATCAAAAAAATTCTCAGTAGAAAACATGTACAATATTACACTTAATTAATTCTAAATAGTTACGAAGACATCTCTACAATCAAATTAAAACAGCACAAACTTATTTTCAAGAAAAAAGAGCTAAATAAAAAGTTTGAAATCAATTTCTTCAATAGGAGCGACAACATACGTCAGATGACACATTGGGATGTGCTACTAAGTAAGAAAAATATTTAACTTTATAGTGCAGGTTAAATATTTAGCATTGGACATACATGAAGAAAACAAATGGAAAAAAGGATATTCAAGTGTTATATCGAACCAAATTGCAACGAAAGTTAAGAAAACTAATCGAAAGAAAAAATTAGATGAATTATACAAACGTTGCATGTGTCTCTACTTGTCCATGAACATAAATAACAATTTAACAGACATTTCTTTAGGAAATGAAAATAAAAACATGACAGAACAACTCAATTCCTACATAAAGACGATTTCAAATGTGGATTATCTTTCTCATCAATTTTCTCGTTGGAAGAAGACTCTATCGGAGTTAAAATCAAAACTTGAAAAAACCTTCGGTGAGCAGAAAATGAAGAAAGCAGGTTCTTTTTTCAAGGTGTTGAATCTAATGGAAGATATGATAAAAATGCAGGAGGAGACAATAAAATATTTCAATACATTAAAGGAAAAGAGAAATATAATGGACGTAGAGGTAGAAGAGAATAAATCTAATAAGCTTCCCGCATCTCCAAATAATCTTAGTAATTTCATAGCAGACATAGACTTTGAAATGAATTACAACAAGCAATTCGAGCACTCTGCAAATCGTCATTTGTACACGGAATATTTAGAAACAACATTCAATGAACTAGATTTAAACAAAATAAGTAAGGAGATAAATGACGTGATCGATGAAATCGTAAACGAAATCAACAATAATGTTAACGAACAAGAAATTCTATTGAATTCAGATGGTGTATACATTGCAAGTAGCGAAATAAATGTAGATAAAAATTATCGTAATCACAATAAAGGAGATGCCAATGCCTTCAGAATTGCAAAATACTCAAATGGAAATATTCCTTCTCTTGAATACTCCCCTAGAACTAGTTCAGAAAATGAAATCATATTCCATCTTAACCCTAAACAATTGTTCTATGATTATAATAACTCTTCCAATAACGAAACTGATTTGAAATTTTATCTAGAAAGATTACTCAAAATTGATAAAGATAAAATCGATATCATGCCGAGATATAATTACAAAAAAATTGCAGGAAGTATTATTAACCTCAATTTGGAAACTGACGAATATTATAAAAGTTTCATGAAAATTTTCCCTCCTATTTATTTTAGTGATAAGACTGTTCTTGATAAAAAAATGCTCGAGTCTGAAATCGAAATATACAAGATTAAGCATGAGAAAGTTTTAGGAGAATCGGAACTACTGAATTTGTTTAATTTGAAGTTTAACAATTTTACAACAATTCAAAAGTTGATTCTTATTTGGGCGATTTGTACCTATGGAACGAATATGAACATTCTGTCTGAAATTCCAAATATCTTCACCTTTACGAAATCCTTGAATTACGATACTGAAGAGATTTTTGTTTACTTAGATAAAACTATGGATTCATTGAATGTAGATTTACTAGCTTCAAATTTTGATTCTTTAAACTTTTCTCATAATACTATTCAGACAAAATCAGATCATTACATAAAGAATTATGAACCCCCTATGCTTAATTCAACACACTGCGATTTTGCTTATAATAAAATATTATATGACTACGTGAACAACTATGACATTAAAAGTTTAAATTACACAAATCCCAATACATCTGAAAGTAATTGCTATTTTGGCTTAAATTCAAGCACAAATAATCTCCAAAACAGTCAAAACAAAAATAATTCCAGACCAATTCGAAATTCTCTCAGAAAAGATTCTCAAACTTCGGCGCCTAACACAATTCTTGGAATGAACTCTCTGAATTCTTCCTCCCAGTTATTACAAATTCATTCCGTTTCTTCATTCAACTCCTCTCCGATAGGGATAAGTCTTATTTATTATTCTCCAGTGCTTAAGACATCAGAAATGAAAAAATTTATGTATAAAAGCTTAAAAGAAAACATTAAAAAGGTTTGTGATTTAGTAAATGATTTGTACAATAACAACAACATAAACTTTTACAATTACGAGACGATGACTAGAAATACAAAGCCTCTTAAAAAAAATATTAGTCAATCAAATTCAACAACCGCCCCAAGTAATCTTGTTTCATCTCTTAATGGCACTGTATTGAAAAAAGCTGATTTAATGCAGCAATTGAATAATAGTAAAATAGATTTCAGTGCTAATGAAATTTCTAAAAATGTCATAGATGAAACTCGGCCAACTTTAAGCAAAGAAATTCTAGAAGGAGTTTCTTTTTATTCACAGAATTCTATTAATAGAGAGTGGGAATATCTCAGAAGTCCTTGGTATCAAAACAACATACAATTTAAGCCTAAATTCAGAAAATCAAGTAAGATATACAAGTGAATTATTTTATTTTTAGATAAAATTTCGACAGTTCAACAGGTGCCTAATGTTTATTCTGCGAATATTGGTGTCCCCCCAGGAACAAATGCTTCTACGATGAATTTCATTAGAAATCTAAATGACAATAGATGTTTATAATTAGAATATGCTTCTCTATTTTCATAAAAGAAATAATAAATAATTTTTGAACAATTCAATAAGTCTAATTTATAATAATTTTAATTTTTCTTAAGTGCAATAATATTTCATATTCCATCAATAATTCAAATACATGCATGAATAAATTAATAAAATCATGGTTTTATCATTAAAAAAATTCATATTTCATTTATTTTTGTGAGGAAATTTAAGATATATTCATAATATATAGGATGATATTTATCATTATCTAAATATATTAAGTTTTATATAAAATTAAACAACTCTTCGCTTTTAATATTAGAAAAAGATTTAATTTGTGTTGTGATATTTTATATGGGTAATCAAATAGATTTTTGAATTCCGAAAAATTTTTTATTATAAAATAAACAATTATTGTCGCATAGATAATTATAAATAGATGAATTTCATTTGATTAAGAGGATGTTTAAAATTGCAATTCGGTTAAATATTAATATTAATCATTTTGTTTTTAAATTAAATCTGAAATAAATTCTCATTTTATCTATAGGACATTTGAACACTTCTGCACCAAGGGCACTGCTCAAATGTGCTAATCCATTCTCTCCAACAGCTTTTTATCGCTCTTTTTCCACACGAGGTACATGACACATTATCAACTCCATTATGAATAGGGTATCCACTGATAACACAGGAATCATAAGAATATCCACAGAATTTGCAGGAGGAATTTGCATCGAAAATGTTTTTTCCACATTTAGGGCACGGTTTTCTAGTTAAAGATTTTTCAAAAGACTTATCAACAATATTACTAACGATCCAATGTCTAATTTCTTCCTTTTTATCTGGTGAAATAATATTTACATCGGATCTATAAGGATTCACTTGGGTAATGTGGGTGTCACTGAACTCTTTTTCTTCTTCAAGTTTGATACTCGGATCTTCAATTAATTCGTAGAAATCTAAATAACGATTCAATAAGACGAAGGCGTTTGATTTTAAATCCATTTCTCTACAAGCGAGACCTGCATCCAATAGAGCAAGATCCATTTTGATTTCTTCACCATAAGCCAATACAGATAAGCATAGTCTGTAATATGTCTGAGGGAAGAGTTCTTTTCTGGGTTTAATAGAAAATTTGTTGAATTGGTAGTAGGAAATCAAATGCAGTCTTGACAGTTTTTTGGATTCCTGCACGAATTCAGGATATTCCGGTAATAATTTAACAGCTGAGTGCAACATATCTTTCAACGCTCTAAGTTCATCTAAATTCTCTTCCGCTAATATTTCCAAGGCTAATTCCCCGTAGAGGTCTAAATTATATTTATAAATTGGTGTCTTGTTTTTTGTTAAAATGTCGACAGCACCAGATAGGTTTTTGTTTTCTAAAAATTTTTTAACCACCAGGATAATGTATTTATTCATTGTCTCAGGAGGGAAGCTCTGTGATTGTTCTAAACACGCATCATAGTTGCCATTCTGATACAACATTTCTAATCCCTTTTCATCACCGGCGTTTATTAATTCATAAGGATTATTATTACTGATAGATTCTTCTTTCATAGAAGATTTAATCAAGTTAATCATTTCGTTCCTTGTCTTGTCGTCCTTAATTGAATTAGCGAGATTCATCGCCATGCTGAAATTCTTCACTTGAACGTGACACTTGATTGCCTCCTCTGAAAGCATTACATTTTCATATAAAATTGCGGCTTGATTAAACTTTTTTACTTTCTTAAATTTATTTGCAACAAGGTATAATACTTCATTAATTCTATTTTTATCATGATCAAGAACAAGTTTTACTGCTCTATGCCATAATTCTTCTAATTTGTCGGAATTCGAAAAATGTTTTTCGTCAATATCTAAATAATTGTCGATTGCTCGGATATAATCACCTCTCTCTTCATTCAATTTTGCAGCTTCCTCCAATTGAGGACCAGTCATGTTAGCAGAGGAAGTCGGATTTACCAAAAGTTTCTGTGTTTTGATGTCATTAACCATCTGAGGACAATACTTAGATGCAAATTTCTCTGCAGCATCAAAATTTTTAATCTTGTAATAAGCTCTGATCATATTTTCGGGTTGTTTGGCATTTACGAAGCATACTTCTGCTTTGGAATAATCACTCATATTTAAGAAATATTCCCCTTGCCTGAGATAAATGGATGGAACCGAAGCAGGATCATGTTGTCGAGCTACTCTTAGAGCACTTTGATAGTCTCTAATGTGCTCATACATCTGAATTACTTCTTGAACCTGATTAGCTTTAATATAATGTTCTTCTGCATTGTGATAGCGTTTTTCGTCTTCCAAATCCATAGCGTATCTAAGATGAATATCAGGAATTTTATAGCGTTCGTGTTGTTCAGCAAGTTTAAAAGCACCTTCGTAGTCTTTGATTGAACACAAAATATCAATGCAAGCTTCACCTAATCCCATGCCTAATAAAGTCTTAATTTGGTCTTCTTTTGAAAGATTTGCAACCCATTTTTTGGCCAATTCATTAACTTCATTTTTATTTCCATTTGATTTTGCAACTCGTAAAGCCTCATCTAACATATTATGAGACCTATATAATTCCACACATCCTTTCCAATTTCCGCTTAGGATATAATGTTTTTCAGCACCTTTTAGATTTTTGTCCTGCTCTAGCAAAGTAGCCACCATCTGATGTGTGCTCTTGAGATAATCTGGTCTGTATTTGGAAACGAGTCTAATCATGTTGTCATATTGCTTGATTGATTTATACATAGATATTGCTATGTCGTGCTCCCCGGCTAAAATATACAACTTTTCTGCTTCATTATATTTCCCATTTTTTTCGAATTCCATGGCTTCATTTAGTATGATTTTACTGGATTCCTCATCCTTTAAATATTTTTTAATAATCGATTCGGCTTTGTCCCATTTCCCACTGTTTACATACATGTTGAATATATTGATATATTCTTTAGATGCAAGGTAATATTTCTCCGCAACATCTAACTTTCTCTGTACCTCGAAGTGTCTGCCTATCATAACATAATATTTGGCATTGACATTAGGATATTTCTTAATCAACTCAGTAGCCTTCTCCCATTTTCTTGCTGAGATAGCAGCTTCGATTGCTTTTTCTTTAGCACCAGATTCCAGGAAATGAATGATTGCAGATTCAAAATGTTTTTGTTCGAATAAATAGTCTCCCCATTCCTCTTCTAATAATTCAGTTCGATTAGGTAAATATTTTTTAGCTATTTCTACGGCCTTGGAATAGCATTTTGCCTCTTTATAGGCATCTAGAGATCTTTGATAATGTCCCATAATTTCTAGGAGTTCACCTACTTTTTCATTTATGCCTACATCTTTGAGAGTGATGATAATTCTCTCTAAAACATTATTATCAAACTTGTAGTTAGAATAAGCCTTGACCAGGTTAGCTGCTTTAGCAGGGTATCCTCCTTTCAGATATAAATCTATAGCTGAAATAAAGTCTCCATCTCCTTCTTTTAATTCAGCGGCCTTGTCTAGTTGGTCGTTGTTAATTAGCCATTTGTAATATTGTCCTTTTATATGGGCGATGTCTGGATGAGAATATTTCTCTGCTAGTTTGACTGATTCGTCCCATTTCTGAAGTTCATTCAAGATTTCGATGGCGTCATCCAGTAAATTATTCGATAAGAGAAGATTTTCTGCGTTGTTAAATTGTCTGTCTAAAATTAGCAATCTGGCTTCAATAACTGGATGATCAACTGTTACTCCAGTCTTCTCCATTATCTTTAGGATTTTTTTAAGAAAATTTGACTTTGCGTAATTCCCTACTGCTGCATAGCATCTTTGAGCTATTGTTAGACTTTTATTAGTAATAGCTAATTTGGCTAAAGTTTTCCAATGCGTTTCAGTTTCTGAATCCATTTCTAAATTTTCTAAAATTTTAACTGCTTTGTTAAGATTATTTTCGTCAATTGCAGTTGAGAAAGCAATAAGTCCATCATCCAACAGATAAATTTGAGAATTGTTAGACCCTCCATCTTCCACGATTACTTCTGTTTTACCTTCTCTTCTTCGGATTTCTTCCACCTCTCCCTTTACAGGAATAATTTTAATCTTGTCTGGGTCATCAACATTATACCAAATACACAAGTTTTTTCTTTCTTGAGCGACTAACACTTCAGAATTTGGAACCCACTGTACGTATCCGCAATAATTAAGAAGTGTGACTTTCTTGTTTTCGAAAATGTAATAGAGATAAAGATGTCTCTTTCGATCTCTAAAAATTAATTTATTTCCATTTTTATTAAGCTCAATGAAATCTATTTTAGAATCATTAGTGATAGTCGTGATCAAACTCTGAGTTTGTAAATCTTGAATATAAATAGTATTTAAATCGATTAAGTAAGAAATTATTTTGAGTGATTGATTTTTTCCAAGCCCGAGGACATTATTGTTGTAATTTAATCTTACAGAAATTAAATTGGAATGAATATATTCAGTGCGACAATATCCTAAAATTTCATTTTTATCATATTCAACCAATATTAATTCCCCTTGATTATAAACTATGCAAACATTTTGATTATAGAAATCAAATTTTTCTTGTCCACTCTGATGCCAAGAAATTTCAGAAGATTTTTCGTTTTCCAAATCTCCAAGGACTAAAGACTCTTTTGTAAACATGACTACATAATTATCTAAATAAATATTAATTTTTGTAATTTCTTCAGATAAATTTGGTTTGATTACAAGTCTTTTCCCAGATTCTAAATTCTTAATAACGACTTGAGAATGTGAGACGTAAGTAATTTCAAATTTTTCCTTGAAGATAGTTTTTCTTAAGCATGCTTCAAATATATCCACGCTACCCGAAAGATTTCCAGTAACTAGAGCACTCCCATCAGGTTTCCAACAAAGAGCTGTGACAGAATATAATCCTTCGATATTTTTAATACAGGCCTCTTCCCAAATCTGCTTTCTCGAATTATACAAAAACACAAAATACTTATTATAATTTCCTACAGCGATGGTATCTCCATTTGGACTTACCCTACATAAAGTGAATTCTTTTAATTTTTCATCGAAGGAGTAATCGAAGGTTTGTAGCTTCGCGCCGATGTCGTTATAAAAAATAATTTTATAATCGTTACCAGCAGCTAGGATAGAAGAATTAGCCCAAGCCAAACAGTAGGGAATTGAAGTATGAGTGACCATTTTTTGAAGGTTAGAATTTTCGAAATTATATCTTAGGATGATTCCATCTATATGCCCTGAAAATAAGAATTTTCCATCACTACTTTCTGACACAGAAACTACATAGGAATCAGCGGAATACAAAACCGACGATTGATTATTTTTAAGAGTTCCAACTTTAACTTTCCCATCGGCTAAACCGAAATAAATTTCGTTCATTTTTATCTTAGGCCAAATCATGCAGGTCACAGGAGAATTCTGTTCTAATTTATTGCATATCGTTTTTTTATCGGACCAGGATAACCCAAGTTTGTAGATGAATATTATACAGTCACTTTGAGCAACTGCTAATCTTGAGCTGTCAGGAGAAAAGGTTACTTCACGAATTACGTAGTTTTTAGATGATTTAGCCGGCTTTGTTGAGAAGCTGTCCTTTTTCTCGCCATTTTCATCAAATAGTGTAATTTTCCTGTCTGCTTGTGAAATTGCTAGTCTCATATTATTTGCACTCCATGCGGCTCCATGAATTTTGAATATGGTCTCTTGACCAGATAGTAGGTTCTTCGAATGTTTGAAATTCATTTAAAGTTATATAAAATATTAAATAATTATATGATATTTATATAAGCTAAAAATAATTCATTTTTAATTTATTTTCATCTAATACAATCATATAATCCTCTAAATTTCGTTTTCTTCAGTCTTTCATTCCCTAAGAATGTCTTGATGATTTATAATTATCCTAATTTAAAATTTTATTTTATTTGGTGTATTAGTTGATTATCAAGTAAGATTTTATTTACTACATAAATGAAAAATTAAAAATTCCAATAACTTAAAAATTTAATGGAAATAGAAAATAATAGAGAAATTGTATTTAACTTTAATGAAATATAGCGAAATACGTTTAGGAGAAACCCCTCGACTTTGGTATCCTCCCTAAAATCAAGAAATTCAACGACACCATTTAGAAGGAAACCCATGATTGCTAGACCTACTATTTTAGCCGAATTTAAATTGATGCAATCTATGATAAGGGAATCCGAATGGAGGGTATTATATATCACAAATAAATTTTTAATTAGATAAAGGGGCAGTCAATATTGAATCATTCATTAACTAAAACGATTTTGATATTGCTTACAATATGGTCATTATTTGCAGATGAACTAAAATTACTCCTTACGACAAAAGAATCAGATAACGCATTCAGTATTTCAATAATTATTGTCCAGATAATTTTCTTAATTGATCTCATTGCATCATGTATTTATTTCGAAGGGTATCGTTTAGGATTTTACTTTTGGATAGATCTCCTTTCGATTATTACGATGTTACTTGACATTCATTGGTTTTATGATATTATTCTTAAAAATATTTCAACAAATTCAACCTTTCCCAAGAATGAAATTTTACACAGTAATAACGCAAAAGTCGGATCAAGAGCAATCCGAATCCTAAGGATAATAAGATTATTGAGAATTATCAGAATTTCTAAATTTTATAAATTTAGTCAAAGCGCAAATTTTAGGAATATGAGAAATCCTTGCGAAATTTTTGATAAAAAAGAAAATAAAAATGAAAAACTTAGAATGTCTAAAACATTCAAGGATTTTACTATAAGAAAAATCTCTGTTCTTGTTATAGCCATGATCATTGGAATCGTTATTTTCAATCCGAATTTTTACTACATTAGTATAAATTCAATGGAATTCGGGTTAAAGACATTTAAAATTTATGATCGAATGGATGACCCTGCATTTAAAGTTGCTTTTGATTCATATATCCTAAGTCATAAGGTATTTTTCCATTATAATAATTTAGGAAATAATTTCGCCAATAAAATATTTGTCAGTGATAAATCTAACATACGGAAACCTCAAGGAAGTAAGGAACTAATTTTAATTTATTTATATCATATGTAGACAACATTCTTAAGACTAGAAGAAATCATAGAAGTAGTCGAAGATTGTTCAAATCTACTAAGCTCTACAATTAATTCAGGAAAAACCCACGAATGCTACGCAATTTTTGACAGCAGAATAGAATCAAGGCTTTCTGCTCTACTTAACATAATAAAAACTGTAGTTATCATAATTATTATCTTCATCGGATCATCATGCTTTACAGGTGAAACTGAGTCGTTAGTTGTAAAGCCTTTTAATTCTATGATAAATAAAATAAGAAAATACCTCAAAAATCCAGCTAAGGCAAAGAAAGAAGAAAAGCTTGAAGAATCAAATAAACTCAACAACGAATTAACAAAAAATTCTAAAAAATGTTTTGGGAAGAAAGAATGTGAGGATGAGGAAAAAAAGAAAGTTGAGACTGTAATCTTAGAGAAGACAATCGAAAAGATATGCTCTATACTTGCTCTAAGCTATGGAGAAACAGGATCAAATATAATCGAAAAAAATATGAGAGATAATAAAGGCATTATAAATCCTCTAGCATCAGCAACATATATGATAGGCGTCTTCTGCTTATGTAAATTGCTATTTCAAAACGAAATCTTTCAGCTTTTTGGACCAAACTGTTCGATTCTTATAAACGAAATTTATAAAAAAATAGGAGAAATTATAGAAGAAGAAGGTATATACATGTATAGAAATACTGGGGATGGTCTTCTCTTAATTTGGAAAATTGATGAGAGATTCATGAAAAAGAATGATGAAGGGTTTATATTCATAGAAAATTGTCCAGAAGTAAATCAATTAGTAGACAAGGCTGTTATTTCAATAATAAATATGCTTATTAAATTAGGAAAGTCATCAAACTTAAGGAATGTAAATAAATTTATTTACAACTCCTTTTTAATAGTTACAGGATGATATTACCGCTGATGGATGTGATTATTGTATTATCGATAATATTTCTTTTTCACTTAATTCTGGATGGGCATTAGAAGGGATAACAGGATCTAATTTCAAAAAAGAGATTTCTTATCAATCACCCACAATACGTTTAGCTAAAAAATTAGAGGAATTCAATAAGTATCATTACCAAAGAAATTTAATTTTACTATCTGATGTTTATGAATATTTATCAAATGATTCAAAAAATTATTTTAGAATCATGGACAGTATCAAATTTGAAGATAATGTTTCTAAGAGTAAATTTCATTTTAACAAATTCAACCTAGGAATATTAACTATCGATATGGATTTATTTGAATTGCCTATTGAAAAAGAAAAAAGCACTAGAAGCAAGCGATCAATATCAAAAGTATTTTTATATATTAATATATAAACAGGTTAGAAAAGGAAAATCTTTGTTATCTGTTCATCCATCAGAGGCTACAAATGCCTGGATTAATTTTATTACAACCAATCGGGAATTTCTAAAGATTAGAAAAAGATACTCTAATGAATTCATACAAACAAGTAACCAGGGTTTCGAATATTTCATACAGGGTAATTGGGACTTAGCTAAAAAGCTTTTTGAAAAGTCTAATTTTTTGATTGGGGGTCAGGATCTTATAATAGAAGAAATCCTAAGATATATGACTAAATTTAATTTTATCACACCACAAAATTGGGAAGGAAGTCGTAATTTGAAGGAATAATCTGAAAAGGTCGTAAACAAATCTTTATTTCTAAAAACCATAATATAATAAATAATTTTTGAACTTTTTATTTTTAATTATTTTGGAATGTTAATGTTCTAATTATATCATTTAAATTTTGATTAAAAAAATATATATTATAGGTAACAATTTGAAAAATTTATATTTTTACTTATTTAACAAATTTATAATCAATATTATGAGTAGATCAGTCATTTCAACTGAAGAAAATCAAACAGAAGAATCAGAGACCCAGCATGTAAAATAAAACATTAACTTCAGGAAAGAAAAATTATGCTTGAAGTTGTAGCTATGGCTTGTCTTTTAGGAATAACTAAATTTGGTTATAACAATTCCAAAAAGTATATTCCAATTAGTGAATCTCTGTTTGCTACTATAGTAGGTCTATTAACAGGAATGGTTTTATATTTAACCAAAAATAACAAATTAATTTTGGAAATCGAAGCAAGTTATGTAATTGTTTTTTTAATAGTTTTGTTGCCTCCAATTATTTTCGAAAGGTAATTTATCTTATTTTAGATTTCTTTATAGTTCATTTTTCATGAAGAGGAAAGAATTTATAAAACATTTCGGAACTATTCTAATATTTGCTGTTTTGGGGACTATTCTGTCTACTTTATTTATCGGCTTGCTCATGTGGGCAATCGGAATGACTAAGCTCTTTCCTGTAACACCTTTAATTATTGAATTTTTTAGAATTTTACAATAAGAGACGGTCTTGCTTTTGGATCAATTATATCAGCTACAGATCCAGTTTGTATTTTATCTGCTTTTAACGAACTTCCTGCAGATCCGAATATTTTCCAAATTATATTTGGAGAAAGTATTTTAAATGATGCCGTATCTATGGTTTCTTATGAGACTTTTATTACTATTGATTATGCCCATGTTAATCAAAAAGATGTATTTATTATAATCGGAAAATTTCTGTTGGGTATATGTATTTCAAGCATTTTCGGATTTATTTTAGGCTACTTAACATCTTTATTTCTTAAATTTATGGCTAAATATACGAAAGAAAATTTAACTTTATATGAATCATCTGTTTTAATTGCAATACCCTGGATTAGTTATTTAGTTGGTAATGTAATCGGATTATCAGGAATTCTTATAATCTTCTTCAATGGATTTTCACAGGCTATTTATACAAAGCCTTTTATATTAAAACAAACAAAACATGTAAAGTAATTTTTATAAAGATTAGTTTTTAAGAGAGGCATTCCATTTGATGGCAAGTAATTTTGAAATAATAGTTTTTATATTTATCGGGATGGGGTTTTTCTCAGACTTACCATATAAGTATATAATATTTATTATTACTATATAATTAGATCTCTTACGGCTGAATTAGTTATTTTAATGATAGTTATTACTCTATTAAGCAGAGTTGTAAATGTTGGTATTTGTTCTTTACTGTCAAATTTTACAAGGCATAGTACTAGACTAACATTTAAAAAGCAAGTAAATAGATAATAGATAATTCTTAAAACTCTTAAAAATTTTCAGTTTTTTTTATGGTTCGCTGGTGTTAGAGGAGCGATGGCCTATGCAATATCAGTTAAAAGTAGGAAAGATTTTCCTGAAATGGGGTCTATGTTTGTTCTTCTTACTTTAATTATAACAGCTTTTACTCTAATTTATTCATCGTTATTTATAGACCTTTCAATGAAAAAATGCGGAATAGTAGTCCAAGAGCCAGATAAGGGCAGAACAATCTCAGTTATGACAATAAATTACATAGAGGGCTTAGATTACAAACAATTAGATTGTACGAATAAATTTAAATTCTTAATTGCCGATTTCAATGAGAAAAAATTAATGAAATGGGTAATGAGACATAATGAGAATAATACGGACCATCATACTTTAACTATCGGTTCTAACCATGATTTGCATCATCATGAAATTTCAGAGCATCCCGAAAATCATGATCACCCAAACGGGGACGTAAAAAAGGAAGAACTCCCACTCAAATCTTCATTGAGGAAAAAACCAAAAGAAATTACTGATAACAATACTGAAAAAGAAGTAAACACTTATAAGAGATCAAAATCTGTTTTTTTTGGACCTCATGTTGACTTTCTTTCAAAAACTTTGAAAAGAGAAAATTCTAAAAATCAAAATGATGAAGATAAAAATGATCAAAATAAATAGTAACGATGTATTAGGAAATATAAAATGCTAAAATTGAAATAATACATAAGATGTTTTTCTAATAAATAAAAATATGTCTCATAATAATAATAATTTATTTAAAATTTTTTAAATTTTTAATAAGTATTTCTCTTTTTCTCTCAGTCAATTTGAGAGTCTGAATTTTTTCTCTAAAATTCTGTATCTTCTCAACAGAATCTCTGAGATAATTCTCATTTAAAGCCAAGTTATCAAGTAAATTATTGATTTTTCTCATTTCTTCGAGAGATACTTTTAATGTTTGGTTAGATCTTGAACATTTATTTCTTTTATTGATAAGTACTTTATTATTCAAGATCGCTCCAAAAAGGGACAAGATATTGCATCTCTTCTCATTCTTAATAACCTGAGTAAAATCATTAGCTTTGTTCAAACCTTTGAAATCTTCTTGTAGCATCAGAGAATTTTCGATTTCTCTTGCAGAATGATTATTTTCAATCAAAATTTTTCGAATATTTTGATTGCTTTCTTCATCAAGAAATAATTTTACTTTGTTCTTGTTGGTCAAAGGATTTCTCTTTATTTCGATCAGCTTTTCCAACTTCGAAATTTCTTCTGAAATCAAGGAAAAATTTAATTTGTAAGAGTTGATTTCTTCTTGCAACAATTGGGTATTGATTTGATTTTGTTGAGTTTGTTCTTCTATTTGCTCGAACTCTCTTTTCAATTTATTGACCTTGAATTCATTCGTCATAAGAGTTTCTAATTTTTCTTCATAAATCTTCCTCTTCTTCTCTAAAGCGATTTGCAAAATCTCTAATTCATTTTTATTCTTAGAATAAGTTTTGTAGTAATCTGATTTGACAAAGTCATCCTCGGACTCATAGGAATTTTTGACTTTTTTGATAGAATCGAGTGATTGATTTTCCAAGCTTTTCATACGAATTTCGATTCTCTCTAGTCTTTCCTTGATCGATTGGTTTTCTTTTGAGATAATTTCATAATCTTCTAGGAAATTTAAGTCTTCTATGTGATTTTCTAAAAGGCGATCTGGAGCTTCTCGGGTTGTCTCTCTCATGATGAATTTCTTAAAATTAGTCTCTATTAATTCAATTTCTGAAATTTTTAATTTTATTTCGTTCTCTATTGAGAGACTATCTTCAACAACTTTATGCATATCGATTTCTGAAATTTTAGTCACGCATTGTTGATAATATTTTTCGTAGTTCTTTTTGTGATTAGTGAATTCTTCTTCTGATTTCTCTAAATCGAATATTTCCTTCGCCTGATTGTCATAGATTTTGTTAAACTCCTCATAAATGTCAATTTCAGGGTTATTTTTTTTTATCATGTTAAGATTAGTATAGTAAGAAAATTAATTTAAATTTAATAGTGCATTTATATTTAAGTGATTTAGCATTATTTTAACTATTCACTTAATTTGAATTATAATATATAAATATAAAATATAATTAATTAATATATTAAATAAAGAAAATGGACATCAATAAAAAGAATTTCAAAGATGCTTAATACAGAAGCATATGACTTACTTTGACCAAATGATTTAGAGGATAATATCTTAGTGCTTGTAGATAATTATTCAAACTTGATATCAGAATCAAATTATGAAGAAATAGCTTTCAAGAATACAAAGAATACAATAGATTCCAATATTTCAATCACGCCTTCAATTTAAAGAAACAAGAGCCTCAATTAATGAAGAATCTGAAAAATCTATTAATAATAATAACCAGATTCAGACAGAAATAAATCGATTGGAAAAAAGAAGCTATTATGGGAAATTTTATGCCATCAACAGTTAAACTCCCTAAGAAAGAAATCGTGAATTTTCTAATGCGTCACTTAGACTCTGCCGATTAGAATACAAAGTTTTATTAAGGAGATGCCAGTTTAGCTGATGTGCTCATCACTTCAAGGTTAAATAGCATGACAAGATATCTAGTCAAATATCATCATAACGAAATCGATATAAACTCAATCGAATCTTGTAGAAAACCTTAAGTCAGTTTCCACTTTACAATAAATCGAATTACGATGTGTTGAACACTCTATAATATTATATAACTAAAGACATCTTTGGTACAGGCATCATTACTGAAAAAGCATTGAAAATGAATAATTTTTCTTACAGTAGATTTTCATCGGCTCAATCTACATTCTGGCCTAAAAAAACTTTTAATCGAATAATTGAATTGAATTTGTTGAATTCTACTAAATTTAAAGAAAATTT
>Ga0169931_10004669_pt1 | contig 21204 bp, 18 predicted proteins | sample Kivu_15m_20L_FD_129675 | JGI IMG/M metagenome (GOLD analysis project Ga0169931, IMG submission 129675) | Freshwater microbial communities from Lake Kivu, Western Province, Rwanda to study Microbial Dark Matter (Phase II) - Kivu_15m_20L... | ecosystem: Environmental > Aquatic > Freshwater > Lake... | reverse complement strand
GGCGGTTTTGCGCATATCGGCCTCAAGGAAGGCGTGTTCGCCCCCGAGTGGTGGAGCGCGGAGCGCCTGCAGTACACGCTCGATGTCGCGCAGGTCGCGGCGCGCCTCCTGCCTTCGCTCGGTCCGCGGCGCCACGTGTCGATCAGCACGCACACGGGTGCGCACGCGTCGCGCGTCGGCCGACTCGAACTCGACTCCACGCGGCGCGCGGTGTTCGCGAATTGGGTGGCTGTCGCATCGCAGCTCGCGCGCATCGAGCGCGAGCACGGCACGCGCATCGTGCTCTCCGCCGAGCCCGAGCCGCGCTCACTGACGGAGACCTGCGCGGCGCTCGCCGACGTGTTCGTGCGCGAGCGCGAGCTGCGCGGCGAGCAGTCCGAGGCGCAGCTCGCGGTCGCGCGCCACGTCGGCGTGTGCCTCGACACCTGCCACGCCGCGGTCGAGTTCGAGCCGGCCGACGCGCGCTGGCGCGCCGCACTCGCCGCGAGCGGAGCCGGCGTCGGCAAGCTGCAGTTCACCAGCGCGCTCTCCGTGCTCGACCCGCAGGGCAACGAGTTCGGTCGGCGCGCGCTGCTCGAGCTCGACGAGGCGCGCTACCTGCATCAGGTGACGGGCCAAGGGCCGGATGCGGTCGCGCGCGCCGGCGACCTCGGCGAGCTGCGCTCCGGCTGGGCCGAGCCCCAGTCGGCATGGCATGCCTGCACCGAGTGGCGCTGCCACTTCCACGTGCCGGTGGACCTCGACGCGCTCGGAGCCACGGGGCTCTCGACGACGCGCGACTACGCCGACTCCGTGCTCGCGCTCGAGCTCGCGGCCCCCGAGCTCTGGCCGAGCGACGAGCTGCACGTCGAGATCGAGACCTACACGTGGGACGTGCTTCCGCGCGAGGCCCGCGGCGCCGGCGAGCTCGTCGATGGCCTCGAGCGCGAGTACCGCCACGTGCTCGCCGCGCTCGCGCGCGCCGGCTGGCTTCCGGCCTGATTTACTCGCGCCCTGCGGCTCGCACCGGGCACGAAAAAGTGGGCTTGCGGGGCGTTGACACGCCCCCGGTGCGACCCTATCTTCCTCGCCCGCGTTGCCCGCAAGGGCCGCGCGAGCGTTCTAGGTGGTCCCATCGTCTAGCTCGGCCTAGGACACCAGGTTTTCATCCTGGCGACAGGGGTTCAAATCCCCTTGGGATCACCACTCTCTGCGCTTGCGATCGCTGGCTCGCTTCCGCTCGCAGCGCGATCGCTCGCTTCGCTCGTGGCGATCCCTTGGGGATCCCGCCTCGCGTCGGCGAAGCCGACGCGAGGGGATCTGCTTGCAAAGACGCCAAGGCGTCTTTGCATCCGGCGACTGCGCAGCAGTCGCCGGCCCGCAGCTTACCCCCTTGGGATCACCAACGGAGCTTGCAGCGGGTGCTCGCTGCGCTCGCTTCCGCTGCTGGCTCCGTTCGAGGAGGGCGCGTCGAGACTTGTGGATGCGGCGTTGTTTCTTGCGCCGCGCGACGCGGGGTGAACTGCGTGCGGGAGGCGTTGCGGCGTTTTCGTGTTCGGTGGCTGCCGAGGGAGCGATGCGGCACGGGGCCTTGCGCGTCTTCGGATCACCAGAGGAGATTGCAGCGGGTGAGTGCCGCGCTTGCTTTCGCTGCTGGCACCGTTCGAGGAGGGCGCGTCGAGACTTGTGGATGCGGCGTTGTTTTTTTGCGCCGCGTGACGCGAGGCGAGTTTTGAGCGGGAGAGCCCAGGGAGCGATGCGGTGGGGTTAGGGCTTGCCGGAGCGGGGGTGGGCTTGTTCGTAGACCTTGCGGAGGCGCTCGATGGAGACGTGGGTGTAGATCTGGGTGGTGGTGATGTGGGCGTGGCCGAGGAGGTCTTGGACGGCCTTGAGGTCGGCGCCGGCGTCGAGCAGGTGGGTGGCGAAGGAGTGGCGCAGGAGGTGGGGGTGGAGCTTCTTGGGGAGGCCGGACTGCAGGGTGGCTTTGTCGAGGATCAGGCCGAGGGCGCGGGTGGTGAGGCGGCCGCCGCGGGCGTTCAAGAAGACGGCGCGCTCGTCCTTGGGGGTGGGGCGCTCGGGGTCGGAGAGGTAGGCCTCGAGGGCGGCGCGGGCGCGGGAGCCGATGCCGACGAGGCGCTCCTTGCGGCCCTTGCCGCGCACGCGGGCGACGCCGGAGGCGAGGTCCAAGTCGCGCAGGTCGAGGGAGACGGCTTCGGCGGCGCGGGTGCCGGCGGAGTACACGAACTCGAGCAGGGCGCGGTCGCGGCGACCGAGGGGCGTCGAGAGGTCGCAGCTGGCGAGCAGGCGGTCGAGCTCGCTGGCGTCGACGGCGCTCGGCAGCGTGCGCGCGACCTTGCCCGAGCGCAGCGCCTTGCCGGGGTGCTGCTCGATGAAGCCGCGCTCGAGCAGGTGCTGGAACAGCGAGCGCACGGCGGAGAGCTTGCGGCGCGCGGAGGTGCGCGCGAGGCCGCGGTCGTCGAGCGCGAACAGGAAGCCGCGCAGCGTGCGCGGAGTGACGAGCGCGGGGTCGGTGAGCTCGAGCGCCGTGGCGTGCGCCACGAATTCCTCGAGGTCCTTCGCGTAGGCGCGCAGGGTGTGCTCGGAGGCGCCGCGGGCGGCGGCGAGCTCCGCGAGGTAGTGGGCGACGTGCTCGGCGAGCGTGCGCGGAGTCGGAGCGGCGGTCGAGCGCTTCGCGCGTGCGCTCGGCGCTTGCGGTTGCGAGGGTTCGGTCGACGCGCTCGTGCGAGCGCGCGCACCGGCCGGAGATCGCGTGCTGCGCTTCACGCGCGCGCGACGGGCTCTTCGACCAGCAATTCCTCGGGAATGCGCGTGCGTCCCGCGAAGCCGGCTTCGTGGGCGTGGTACCACTCGACGCGCGGTTCGCCGCTGCGCCAGCACAGGAGCACCGGGCGCTCGCCGATCGCACCGGGGAAATCGACGAGGCCGGAGTCGAAAGCGAAGTCCTTGTAGTCGCAGCCGATGTGGCGCAGCTCGTCGATCAACGACTCGATCTCGCCGCCGAGCGTCTCCATGCGCTCGCGCGCCGCGGGCTCGGAGTGATGGGGAGCAAGTCGGCGCAGCTCGCGGCCGCGCGACAGAATGTCATCGACGATCCGGCGCACCAGCGGGAGCGTGCGATTGGCCTGAGCCGGGGTGAAGAGCTTGCGCGTCATCGCGCGCCATTGTGGCGCACGCGGGCGAAGGTTGCATCGGTCTCGCGGGCGCCGAAGGGCTATTTCGCGGCTGCGCCGCGGCGTTCCGGGGCGCGCTTCTCCCGCGCGTCGGCCGGCTCGGCCGTTTCCGGGCTCGGCAGCTTGCGCAGCGAGGTGGCGAGCGACTCGAAGCCGGAGAGCAGGGCCTCGCGCGACGCCGGGTTGATCCCCGCGGTGAAGCCCTTTTCGCGCGCGTCCTTGAGCGTCGCCTGCAGGGAGACCGCGGCGGCGCCTTGGGCGCGCGCCCACGCGACGAGCGCCTCGCTGCGCGCGCGCTCCTCGGCGAGCGCGCGGCCGAGCTCCGTGTTGGCGCCGCCTTGCTCGAGTCCGGCGACCTTGGTCTTCAGCTCGGCGAGCTCCTTTTCGAGCGCGGCGAGGCGCTCGAGCGGCGCCTCCTGTCCGGGGCTGGCCGCGAAGGCGAGCGAGGCGACGGCGGAGGCGACGAGGGCGAGCGGGAGGATCGACTTCATGGTGCTCGTTCTATCGACCGTTTGACGGCCGCGCGCGTGTCTAGGGAGCGGCGCGCTCCCGAGCGGGGGAAAAAATGTCCGGCGGGCGAGCGCGCGGCGCGTCACGGGGTGAGCGCGGATCGCCGCGTGCGCGTGAGGCGAGTCGTTAGGGCTAGACTGCGCGCCCATGTCGAATGCAGCTCAGCGCGATGGCGGCGGACGCTCGCCGCTCCTGTTCATCTTCCTGACGGTCTTCATCGACCTGCTCGGCTTCGGGATCGTGATTCCGCTGCTGCCGATCTACTCGACCGCCTACGACGCGAGCGAGACGGAGCTCGGCGTCCTGTTCGCCTGCTTCTCCGGCATGCAGTTTCTGTTCGCGCCCATGTGGGGCCGCCTGTCGGACCGCATCGGCCGCAAGCCGGTGCTCGTCGGCGGACTCGTCGGCACGGCGCTCGCCTACCTCGCCTTCGGGTACAGCGACGAGGTCGCGCGCTTCCTGTTCGGGCCCGAGGCGGCTCCGCGCCAGATCCTGTACGTGCTGTTTGCCTCGCGCATGCTGGCGGGCTTCTTCGGCGCGAACATCTCGACTGCGAACGCCTACATCGCGGACGTGACGACGCCGGAGAATCGCACCAAGGGCCTCGGGCTCGTCGGAGCGGCGTTCGGGCTGGGCTTCACGCTCGGTCCCGCGCTCGGCGGCGAGCTGGCGCGCTATTCGATCCATGCTCCGGGACTGGCCGCGGCGGGGCTCTCGCTCGCGGCGGCGCTGTTCGGCTGGCTCAAGCTGCCTGAGCCCGCGCGGCGCGGCGGCTCGCGCGCCTACGGTGGGGAGCAGCTGCGGCACGCGCTCTCGGACTCGCGCATCGGCGGCGTGCTGCTGCTCTCGTTCTTGTTCGTCACGGCCTTCGCCGGCTTCGAGAGCATGTTCATTCTGTTTGGGCTCGCCAACTTCCCGTCCTACTTCGGCATGGAGACGGCGATCGAGCAGGCGACCATGGCCCAGAAGATGGCGGCCGCGCCCTACGCCGGGCGCTACCTGTTCGTGGTCGGCATCATTTCTGCGCTCATCCAAGGCGGCCTGATCCGCCGCATCGCGCCGCGCTTTGGCGAGACGCGGCTCGTGGTCGTCGGTCCGGCCCTGCTCGGGCTTGGACTCGCCATCGTCGGGCTCGCGCCGAGCTTCGCGTGGGTGATCGTCGGGTGCGTGGTGATGCCGTTCGGTTTCGGGCTCTCCAACCCGTCCGTGAGCTCGCTGCTCTCGCGCGCGGCTCCGGCCGACGAGCAGGGCGCGTTCCTCGGGATGCAGCAGTCCGTCGCGAGCCTCGCGCGCATGGTCGGACCGATGCTCGCCGGCTTCGTGTTCAGTCTGCAGGGCTCGCGCGCGCCGTTCCTCGTGTCGGCGCTCGTACTCGCGCTCGGGACGTTCGTCGGACTGTGGTACCACCGCACGCACGCGGCGAGCTTCGCGGCGCGCGCGCAGGCCTAGGGAGCCCGGCGTGGCCTATCGGCTGCGAGCGGTGGTCGAGGAGCTCGGCGACGTCGAGCTCTGCACCGCGCTCGTGCGCCTGCGCGGACGTCGCAAGCGCGTGCTGCTCGAGAGCGCGCGCGGCTATCCGAGTCGCTTCGGAGTCCTCGGGCTTGACCCGCTGCCGCCGCAGCCGCGCGAGAGCGTGCTCGCGCCGCGCGAACTCTTGCGCGAGCTCGAGGACGCGGGCGGCGACGTCGTGCCCGGCATGTTCGCGGGCGGATTTCTCGGGGCCTTCGCCTACGACTTGGGGGTCGAGGGGGAGCGCGCGGTGCGCTGCGCGAGCGAGCCGTGGGGCTTCCCGCGCGTCGTGGGCGGCCTGTACGTCGACTTTCTTGTGCGCGACGAGCGCGAGCGCCGCACGTGGCTGGTGCTCGGCGACGAGCCCGGCGACGGACGCGCCCCGCTCGCTCAACGCGCGCGCGAGCTGCGCGCAGCGCTCGCGGCCGAACCTGCGGCGGAGGAGCTCGCCTGCGGCGCTGTGCAGCGCGCCGTGAGTTCCGCGGAGCACATGGCGCGCGTCGAGCGCTGCCGACGCTCGATTGCTGCGGGCGACATCTACCAAGCCAACCTCGCGCACCGCATGACGACTCCGGTGCGCGGCGCTCCCGATCGCTGGTTCGCGCGGCTGCGCGAGCGCAATCCGGCGCCCTACATGGGCTTCGCCGAGTTCGAGGGCGGAGCGCTGCTGTCGGCCTCGCCGGAGCTGCTGCTCGAGTTCGATTCCGGCGTGGCGCGCACGCGGCCGATCAAGGGCACGATCGCGCGCTCCGCGGACCCGGAGCAGGATGCGCGCGCCCGCGCGGAGCTGCTCGCGAGCGAAAAGGACCGCGCCGAGCTGGCGATGATCGTCGACCTCGAGCGCAACGACCTCGGGCGCGTGGCGCGGCCGGGCGGCGTGTGGGTCGAGGGATTCCCGCACCTCGAGAGCTATGCGCGCGTGCACCACCTGATGGCCGATGTGGTGGCGGAGGTGTCCTCTGGAGTGGACGCGAGCGCCGTGCTGGCGGCGCTGTTTCCGGGCGGTTCGATCACGGGGGCGCCCAAGCTGCGCGCCATGGAGGTGATCGCCGAGCTCGAGGGCGAGGGACGCAGCTTTTACTGTGGCTCGCTCGGCTGCGTCGATGTGCGCGGGCGCGCGGCCTTCAACATCCTGATCCGCACGCTCCTGTGGCGTCCGAGCAGCGTTTCTGGGCCTTGGACCGGCGAGCTGGCCTTCCGGGTGGGAGGCGGGATCACGTGGCACTCCGATCCCGCGGCCGAGGATGCGGAGACGCTCGCCAAGGCGGCCGGGATTCTCGACGCCCTGTCTGGCACGGGAGTTGTCGCCCCGACGGGCGTGCCCCGCTAGCCTTGGGGCCGTTCGCCAGCACCTCTGGGAGCTCCGTTCCATGCACGTCGCACTCGTTCTCGCCCTGTCCCTCGCTCCGCTCGCCCCGCGCGCCGCTGCGGCGCCGCTCGCGCTCCAAAATCCCGCCCCGACGCCCGCCGATGGCCGTCCGGAGGTCAAGACCCTGTGCGAGGAGCTCGGAGCCCACGCCGGAAAGCGCGGCAAGGAGGACAGCGAGGCGATCTCGGTGATCGACAAGCTCGTGCAGGAGTTCGCCAACTCGGGGCCCAAGGATCGCGCCGCGATCGTGAAGCAGCTCGACAAGTGCTTCACGGAGAAGCGTCAGGAGGACAAGGACGGCCTGCGCGAGAACAAGCTGTTCCTCGCGGCGGCGACCGCGCTCGGCGAGATGAAGCCCGAGTGCGTGCCGGTGTACCTGAAGTGGATCGGCGAGAAGTCGCACAAGAAGGACATCGCCCTGCAGCGCCTCCTGATCCTGAAGCTCGGCAAGACCAAGGACGAGGCCGGCCGCAAGCCGCTCATCAACCTGCTGAACGACGAGAACGCCAAGATTCAGGCCGCAGCCGCCGAGGCGCTCGGCGAGTTCGGCGAGGCCTCGCAGGAGGTGCGCAAGACGACCTTCGAGGCCCTGCTCAAGCTCTTGATGTCGAACAAGGGTCAGGTGGACTCGAACGTCAACGACCTGATCGCGCGCGAGCGCTACGACACGATCGCGGCGCCGATTGCCACGGCCCTCGGGCGGCTCTCGGGGCAGAAGGACCTGAGCCCCGAGGAGTACCAGCGCTTCTGGAACAAGAACAAGAAGGAAGAGTGGCCGAAGCCGTGAGGGCTCCGCTGGCGCAGCGTCTGCTGCCGCTGGTCCTGATCGTGGCCCTCGCCGCGCTGCTCGCGGCGGGCTGGCTGGAGCTGCGTTCGCGCGCGCTGCCGCGCCGTTCGAGCCCGGAGATCGCCGACAAGGCCGAGCCGGTCGAGGCGTGGGTGGCGAGTGCGGGCGCGGCGCGCGCGCGCCTGTCGCGGCTGCATCCCGACGAGGGGCGCCAGCGCTTCGAGTCTCAGGCGTTGCGCGAGTGCTTCGGGCTCGGCGAGGGCGAGCTGTTCTTGCTCTCTCGCGTGCCGCCCCTCGCGGGGCGCCTTGAGGTGCGCGACGAGCACGGGCTCGCGCTCGGCACCGTGCCCGCGGGCGACGACGGTCCGGTGCGCGCGCTGTTTTCGACGCCGCGCGGCGTGCGGCGAGGCGAGGCGCAGGAGTGGGTTCTGTGGGGCCGCGCGCCGCACGGAAATGCGGCGGTCTGGCTCGATGACGAGCGTGTCGAGGCGCTCGAACCCGCGCGGCTCGCGCGGGGTGAGCTGCGCGCTCCGGTGGCGGAGCTCGTGCGCGAGCGTGCGGGCGGGAAGAACGCGGCGGTCGGAGCGTCCGAGGCGCGCGATGGAACGGCGAGCGATGCGAACCGGTGAGCTCGCGGGGGCAATTGCGGCCCTGCTCTTGAGCGCCACGGGCTGCGACGGGGGAGCGCAGCGCGAGGATGCCGCGCGCCTCGGGCACCTGAACGCGCAGGCGAGCGAGACGGCGCGCGCGGCGCTCGAGCACTCGAACGCGCTGCAGGCCGAAGTCGAGCGCTCGCAGGCGCGGGTCGCGGAGCTCGAGGCGGAACTCGTGCGCGCGCGTTCGGTGCGCAGCTGCGATCAGCACGGCGAGGAACTCTTGCGCCTGCGCGCCGAGCTCGCGGCCGCGGACGAGCGACGCATCGCGCGCGAGCGCGAGTGGCTGCGCTTCCTTCGCAACCTCGACGAGCTGCGCATCCCCAAGCCCGCGCCAGACAAGGCCTTCGTGCCGGAGCTGCCGCCCGAGGAGCTCGCGCCCGCGAGCGAGCCTGCGCCGCCGGCTCCCGACGAGCAGCGCCTCGCCCGCGAGGCCGCGCTGGCGCGCGCGCTGCGCGCACTCGTGTCCGTCGAGGGGCTCACGTCGCTCGACCTGCTCGAGGCGGGGCACCTCGGCGAGGGCTGGATCGGCCCGGTGCTGTTCCGCGTGCTCGACGGCCGTGGGAGGCTCGCGGGCAGCCTGTATGCGGAGCGCCTGCGGCTCGAGGGCAGTCGCGCGGCGCGCACGCTCTCGATCGTCTTGGAATCGGGCTACGAGATGCGCGCGGGCGAGCGCGTGGCGTTCGCGCCGGGCAACGCGGCCGACGGCACGCCGATCGACGGCGGCGTACGGCGCCTGCAGGTGCTCGACTGCGATCCCACGCGCTGGGCCGAGCCCTTGGGGGAGCTCTTCGGCCGCAGCGAGCCCCCGCCGATCGTCGACGATGGCCGCTGGAGCCTCGTGTACGTGAAGGGTGCGCTCAATCGCCTGCTGAAGCAGGACGCGAGCGAGGGCTACTGGCGCGTGAAGAGTCTGAACGGCGTGCTCGACGGAGCGCTGCGCGAAGTGCACCTTGAGCGCTTCGATCGGAACGGCTCGCTCGAGAGCCGCGTATTTGCCGATCGACTGCGCATCGTGCGGCAGGAGCGCGGCTTCCTGCTCGAGCTCGAGAGCGGCGCCACGCTGCGCGGCGAGGAGAAGACGCCCTTCCTCGACGATCGCTTCCGCATCTTCCTGCCGCGCGCGGTGCACGCGGAGTGGGATGCGGCCGTCCTGCCGGGGCTCTCCGAGCCGGACGAGGCTGCCGCGCCGCCGCGCTCGGGTTGACGCTGGACGCGAGGCCCGCGATAACGCGCGGCGTGAGCGAGATGTTCGACACTCCCGCGCGAGGCCACGCGACGCAGGGCGCTTGGTCCGTCTCGCACCTCACGCAGCGCATTCGCGGCGCGCTCGAGGGCCTCGGTCGCGTGGCGGTGGAGGGCGAAGTGTCGGGGCTGCGACCGGCCGCCTCGGGGCATGTGTACTTCGACCTGAAGGACATCGACGCGCGTGTTTCGTGCGTGATTTGGCGCAGTGCGACCGCCACGGCGCTGCGCCAGCCGCTGCGCGAAGGCGACAAGGTCGTGGTCCATGGGAAGCTCGAGGTCTACGCACTGCGCGGCAGCTACCAGATCATCGTGCAGCGCGTCGAGCCGGCGGGGCTGGGCACTCTGCTCGCGCAGCTCGAGCGGTTGAAGCAGGAGCTCAAGGCGCGCGGCTGGCTTGATCGGCGTCGACCGATCCCTGCGATGCCGCGGCGCATCGGAGTCGTGACGAGCCGCGATGGGGCCGCATTTCAGGACTTTCTGCGCACGCGCACGCTGCGCTGGCCGCTCTATCCGGTGGTGCTCGCGCACACTCCGGTGCAGGGCGCGGGCGCGGCCGCGAGCATCGCAGCGGCCATCCGGCGCCTCGCGGCGAGCGGCGTCGACGTCGTCGTCGTGACACGCGGCGGCGGCTCGGTGGAGGACCTGTGGGCGTTCAACGAGCTCGCGGTCGCCGAAGCGATCTGGGAATGCCCCGTGCCGGTCGTGTCCGGAGTGGGGCATGAGACCGACACCACGCTGTGCGACTTCGTCGCCGACTTGCGTGCGCACACGCCGACGGATGCGGCCACGCAGGTGATTCCCGACCGTCCCGCGCTCGTGGACGGACTCGAGCGCGTCGAGGCGCACCTGCAGGAGGCGATGGTCGGGCAATTGGAACTGCGGCGAGAGCGGCTCGAGCGCGCCGCGAATTCGCGCGTGCTGCGCGATGCGCGCGGGCTGCTCGACGCCCGACGCGAACGGCTGGGCCAGCTCGAGCGCGTGCTCGCGGCTTCCGTGCGCGGGCTCGGGGCGCGGGCCTCGACGCGCCTCGCCGACCTGCGGCGACGGCTCGAGCGGCGCAGCCCGGCCGCGGAGCTCGCGCGTCGTTCGGCGCGCGTCGACGTTGCGCAGGCGCAGGTGCGAGCGGGAGCCGCGAAGGCGCTCGAGGCTGCGCGGCGCGACCTCGTGGCGCTCGCGGGTCGACTCGAGGCGCTGTCTCCGCTCGCGGTGCTCGCCCGCGGCTATTCGATCACCTACGTCGAGGGACGCTCGGAGCCCGTGACCGGCCCGGAAGGAATTTCCGTGGGCGCCAAGCTGCGCACGCGGGTCGCCGGAGGCGAGATCGCGAGCAACGTGAGCGAGCTCGCTCCGCGCGAAAGCCGATGAGGTCGCGATGCGCGTCGTCGCGATCGTCGTGAATTGGAATGGGGGCGCGGACACGCTCCGCTGCGTCGAGTCGCTGCTCGCGCAGGTTCCGCCTCTGCACGCCGTGATCGTCGTCGACCACGCTTCCACGGATGGCTCGTGCGAGCGCCTGCGGCGCGAGTTCGCTGCGGTCCAAGTGCTCGAGACCGGCGCGAACTTGGGCTACAGCGGCGGCAACAACCGCGGCGCAGCGCGAGCTCGCGAGCACGGCGCGGAGGCTTTTCTCATTGTCAACAACGACGTCACGCTCGAGACGCACTGCGTGCGCGAGCTCGTGCGTGCGCTCGAGGTCGATGAGCGACTCGCCGCGGTCGGTCCGCGCGTGCTCCTGAGGGACGATCCCGCGCGCATCTGGGCTGCGGGCGGCGTGCTCAACTGGCGCCAGAACCTCTCGGACCTGCGTGGCTTCGGCCAGCGCGACGCGGACGAGTTTCGTCGCACGCTCGATGTCGACTACGTACCCGGCTGCGCGGTGCTCGTGCGCGCGAGCGCGCTCGGCGGCGAGGAGCTCTTCGATGACCTCTATTTTGCGTACACCGAGGACGTCGACCTCGGGCAGCGCCTGCGCCGCGCGGGGTTCAGGAGCGCCTGCATCGGCTCCGTGCGCGCCTGGCACGCGCCGTCGAGCTCGACCGGCGGCGGCTACAACCCGCGGCGCAAGTACATGATGGCCGTCAACTCGGTGCACTTCCTGCGTCGCTGGGGCGGTCGCCGCGAGTGGCTGCGCTTCCTCGTCTTCGACGTCGCCACGCTGCCCTTCGCGCTCGTCGACGGCTTCTGCCGCGGCTACGCCAAGGCCGTGCTCGCCAAGGCGCTCGGCCTTTGGCACGGCCTGCGCGGCCGCCGCGTGAGCGCGGAAACCGTCAAGAGCGGCGCAACGGCGCTGTGGTAAGTCCGCCTCGCGCGCGACTCACGCGAGCGGGTACTTGGATTCCTTGCGCAGGCGCGGGACTTCCTTCTTGACGCGCTTGAGCAGCTTGGCGACGAGCTCGTCGCGGCGCGTGAAGAGCTGGTAGCCGGCGCGCTCGCGCAGGTAGCCGCGGGCGGCGGGGTGCTTCTTGAAGAGCTCCTCGCGCCCCATGCGCTCGGCCCAGCGCTCGAAGCGCGCACGCTTGTCGAGCAGGGCCTTGGCGAGGAACGGCATCACGATCGAGTAGTCGCACTGCATCGACTCGGTGGTCTTCTTGTAGACCGTCTTGTCGACCTTGCCCCACGTGACGGCCTCGGCCGGCGGGCACGAGGAGAGCGAGCCGTCGGTCACGGGCGCAGTGGTGATCTGGATGTCGTACTGGTAGCCCTCGACCTCCTCGAGGCCGAGCACTTGGCTGAGCGCCGGCTCGGGCTGGAGGTTGAAGTTCTTGGGCACGCCGCCGCCGAGGATCAGGGTGCCGAGCTGGCGCGTCTCCGATTCGGTGATGCCCCAGTAGTGGTAGGCGCAGCTCTCGAACACCTCCGCGTGCAGGTCGAGGTCGAAGCGGTGCGCGTCGCTCTTGGCGCCCGTCGCCTGCTCGATCGCCCACAGGGCCATCGAGTTCAGGAACACGCTGCCGTCGCCGGGCGCGCCGACGAAGATCGGAATCCCGAGGCGCGAGCACTGCGCGAGCAGGCCCTCGCTCACGCCGTTCTTGCGCTCCTGCGCTGCGTAGAACTGGCCGAGCAGGTGACGGAACTCGGTACCCGTCATCTTGCGCTGGAACTCGGGGCGCTTCAGCAGCGCGCGCAGGAAGCGGTCTTGGTCGAGCAGCACGTCCTCGTCGAAGCCGACGTCGGTGACGCGGATGATCGACTCGTCGCGCAGCGCGCCGTCGTCGCCGAAGATCGGCACCTCGTGGAAGGGGTGCTTGCGGGCGCTGTCGAGGGCGCGGTGGCCGTCGTGGTAGCAGACCGCATCCGTGGTCGAGACGATGCAGAACCAGCCGGTCTCGAGGAGCGGAGAGAGCCACGTGTAGTGCTGGCCCGAGACCGTCACGGGGCCGGAAATGGAGACGGTCATCGGCAGGCCCTTGCCGACGGCCTCGTCGAGCAGGGTCCAGATCCGGCGCAGGTAGGCCGCACCGAAGGCGGGCAGGGCCGACTCGAATACACCGTCGAGGCTCTCGATCTCGTGCACCGGTCGGGTCACGAGCTCGCGCTTGTCGGGGGAGGCGGGGCAGGAAGAACGTTCGTCGCGGCGGGTGGGGGACATGCAGCGGGGGAGTGTACGCAGGGCGGCTGGGCGGGGGAACCGCGCGGGAGCCCTCAGGTCGGGGCTCTGCGCGCGACGAAGGAACGCGAGCACCTCGCCATGCCCCGCCGCATCCTCGTCACGGGCTGTCCCCGCTCCGGCACCGGCTACATGGCCGCGCTCCTGCGCCGGCTCGGGCTCTCGTGCGGCCACGCGGACCACCTCAACCCCGAGCGGCTCGAGCTCGGCGTTCCGCCTTGGCCTGCGGAGCTCGTTGCCGAAGCCTCGTGGTACGCGGCGCCCTACGGAGAGAACTTACCCGCGGGCACGGTCGTCGTGCACGTCGTGCGCGCGCCCGCGGCGGCCCTGAGCTCCCTGTGGCGCTCGCGACTGTTCCGCACGCGCAGCGTCGACCGCGCTTTCCTCGAGCGCCACGCGCCCGTGCTGATGCGCGGCACCCCCGTGCAGCAGACAGCTCGCATCTGGAGTACGTGGAACGAGATCGCCGAGACGGCGCGCGAAAGCACGGGCCTGCGCTACCTGAGAGTGCGGCTTGAGGCGCTCGACGAGTCGAGTCTGCGCTGGATCGCGGCGCTCGCGGAGCGCGAGTGCGACGTCGAGCGCGCGCACTCGGCCTTGGCGGAGCTCTCGCGCTCGACCGTGCGGCCCGCGCGCGACGCCGGCGACTCGCTCGCGGAATGGAGCGACCTGCGCGGCACGGACCTGCTCGGGGAGATCGACGAGCTCGCCGCGCGCTATGGCTACGGACCCGCGGCCCTGAGCGGATTGCTCGCGCGGGCAGTCTAGACGCTAGTCTCTCCCTCGAAGGAACCCAGCCATGACCCAGTTCAACGAGCGCGCGCAGGAGCGTTACTTCGTGCAGGACTACACGGCCAAGCCGCGCATCGAGGGCGTGCAGTTCGTCGAGCTCAAGCGCTTCAACGACGACGGCGGCGCGATGACAGAGCTCGGTCGCCTCGAGGGTGGGCTGCACCGCGACTTGCCCGGCTTCACCGTGCGACAGGTGAACTTCAGCACGCTCGATCCGCTCGCGATCAAGGCCTTCCACCTGCACCAGCGCCAGACCGACGTGTGGTACGTGCCGCCCTCGGACAAGCTGCTGCTCGTGCTCGCGGACCTGCGCAAGGGCTCGCCGACCGAGGGCGTGCAGATGCGCTTCGTGCTCGGCGATGGCAACTCGCGCCTCGTGCGCATCCCGCCGGGAGTCGCGCACGGCTGCCGCAACCTGCGGCCGGCGAGCGTCGCCCAGATCGTGTACTTCGTCGACGTGCAGTTCTCGACCGGCGCCCAGTGCGACGAGGGCCGCATCCCGTGGGATTTCCTCGGCGCCGACGTGTGGAACGTCTCGCGCGAGTGAGCGGAGCGCCCGCGCGCGCGAGCTAGTTCGCCAGCACCGAGCGCAGCGCGCCGAGGTCGGCTTTGACCGAGTCTCCGGGGGCGTCGGATGCTGCGTGCGCCCCGAGCAGGTGGCTGTCGAGCACGACGATGACGCTCTCCTCCGGGCCGATTTCGCCGCGCTGCGCGAGCGCGCGCGCTCCGGCGAGACCGGCGGCGCTCGCAAGGTCGCAGCCGAGGCCCGCGCGGTCGATGGCGCGCTTGGCCTCGCTCGTCTGCGCGGGGGTGAGCGCGAGCACCTGTCCGCGGGTTTCCTCGATGGCGGCCCGCGCGCGCCGCGCACCGTGCGAAATCGCATCGAGTTCGGCGCCCACGGCGAGCAGGCGCGGCAAGCGCTCGATCAGGCCGAGGTAGCGCGCTTCGCGCAGCGCCTTCGCGAAGGCGATGCAGTTGCCGTGGTTCGCGAGCCGCAGCGCGATCCAGTCCGGCGCACGCCAAGCGAGCTGGACGAGCAGCTCGAACAGGATCGACTTCTGGCCCTCGATGCGGAACGGATTGCACGTATCGAGCAGGTCGAGCTGCTCCGCGCGCGCGAGGTCGCGTGCCAGCGCGCGCACGCGTTCGGCCTCCGCTCGCACGAGCAGCACGCGCGCGCCGAGCGCCCGCGCCTGCGCGAGCTTTGCGGGAGCGTGCTCCGCGGCGGGTGCGAGCACCGTGCACGGGAGTCCGGCGCGCGCCGCGTAGGCACCGAGGCTCGCCGCGGCGGCGCCCGTGGATGCGCACACGAGGTGGCGGGCGCCATTGGCTCGCGCGCGGCTGACGGCCACCGTCATGCCGCGGTCCGCGAAGGAACCCGTCGGATTGAGGCCCTCGTGCTTGAGCTTCACCTGCTCGATGCCGACGAACTCGCAGAGCTCCACGCTGGCGTGGAGCGGCGTGTTGCCCTCGCGCAGCGAGCTCACGGCCTCGGAGGGAAAGCGCGGGTAGACGAGCTCGCGGAAGCGCCACACGCCGCTGTCCAGCGGTGCTGGGGAGTGCGGGCCGCGCGCGTCGAAGACTTCGCGCCCGATGAGCCGAAAGGCGTGCTCGACGTCGTAGGGAACTCCGCACGAACACTCCAACTCGCGGCTCGCCGCCGGGGCCTCCGACGAGCACTGGGGGCAGCGCAGGAGCGCCATGTCAGCGTGCCTCGACCTCGATCCAGCCCGCGCGCACGCGCACCTCGTGGCGCTCGACCGCGCGGCACAGGATCGCGCCGGAGGAACGTCCCGTGGCGAGCCGGAAGGCGGCGCCGTGCCAGCGGCAGGTCACCACCCCGTCGCGCACGTCGCCCTCGGAGAGCGGGCCCCCGGAGTGGGTGCAGTGGTCGTCGAGGGCGAACAGGCCCTCCGGAGTGTGGAACAGGGCCACGAGGGCGGAGCCCACCGCGAAGGCCTGCGCGCTTCCCACGGGGAAGGCCTCGAGCCGGACGAGCGCGACGAACTTGGGTTCCGGGGAGTCCATGGAGCGGCCGCGAGACGCTACCGTACCCCGCCGCGCGGTCCGAGGGTGGACCCGCCCCAACCCGATGCGTCGCCTCCGAACGTTCCTGCCCAGCCTCGCGCTCCTCCTCGCCTCCTGCGCCAGCGCGCCCACGCTCTACGAAGGTCGGCTGGTGGACCTGACGCACACCGTGGCCGACGGCGTGGCCGAGTGGCCGGGGGAGCCGAGCTTCCGCTACGAGCGGCGCGCGGGCATCGGCACGGATGGGCGCTGGAACGCGAGCGGTTCGCTGCAAGGCTCGGAGCTCTCCGGCACGCACCTCGAGGCGCCCATGCACTACGCCGAGGGGCGGCGCGGTGCGAGCGAGGTGCCGCTGTCGCAGCTCGTCGGGCCGATCCGCGTGATCGACGTGTCGAAGGCCTGCGAAGACGATCCGCGCTACGTGGTGCAGCTCGCGGACCTGCGGCGCCATGAGCGCGACCACGGCCGCATCCCGCTGCACGCGGTCGTGCTCGTGCGCACGGGCTGGGATCGCCACTGGGGCACGATCGATCGCTACTACGGCACACTCGACTCCGCGCGCCACCCGGGCATCTCTCTCGAGCTCGCGCTCGAGCTAGTCGACCGCAAGGTGGATCTGGTCGGCATCGATGGCCCGAGCCTCGACTCGGCCCTCGACCGCGACACGCCCGTCCAGCGCCTGTTCGCGGAGAACAACCAGCCCGCGCTCGAGAACTTGACCGGTCTCGATGCTCTGCCAGCCCTCGGCGCGACCCTGATCGCGCTGCCCATGAAGCTCGACCGCGCCGGCGGGGCTCCCGCGCGCGTGGTCGCCATCGTTCCCTAGCGGCCCTCCGTCCCACGCACCCAACCCAACGCCATGTTCCAGACTCCCCTGCGTCGTCTGCTCCTCGCTTCGCTCGTCCTCGCGCCGCTCGCGCACGCCGCGCGCGCCGACGAGGGCATGTGGCTCTTCAATCGTCCGCCGGCCGCCGAGATGAAGGCGCGCTACGGTTTCGAGGCGAGCCCGGAGTGGATGGAGCACGTGCAGCGCTCCTGCGTGCGCGTCTCGACCGGCGGCTCCGGCTCGATCGTCAGCGCCGACGGGCTCGTGATGACCAACCACCACGTCGCCTCGGACATCCTCGAGAAGCTCTCGTCGAAGGAGCGCAACCTGATCGAGAAGGGCTTCTGGGCCCCCAAGCTCGCCGACGAAATCGCGTGCCCCGACCTGCACCTCGACGTGCTGTGGACGATCACGGACGTCACCGAGCGCATCGAAGGCGCGGCCAAGGGGCTCGGCACCGCCGAGGCCGGCGCGGCGAAGCGCAAGGAGCAGACGCGGATCGAGGACGAGGCCAAGGCGGCGCGCGGCCTGCACTGCGAGGTCGTGACGCTCTACCAAGGCGGGCGCTACCACCTCTACGAGTACAAGCGCTTCGAGGACGTCCGCCTCGTGTTCGCGCCCGAGACGCAGTCCGCATTCTACGGCGGCGACAACGACAACTTCGAGTACCCGCGCTACTGCCTCGACGCCACCTTCTTCCGCATCTACGAGAACGGCGCGCCGCTCAAGGCCGAGAACTTCCTGCGCTGGAGCGCGAACGGCGCGGCCGATGGCGAGCTGTGCTTCGTCGCCGGTCACCCCGGCAGCACGCAGCGCCTGAACAGCGTCGCGCACCTCGAGTACCTGCGCGATTTCGCCGTTCCGCGCGCGACGACGCGCCTGATGCGCATGGAAGTCTGGCTGCAGACCTTCTCGGGCCGCAGCGCGGAGAACGCGCGCATCGCCCGCGGCGATCTCTTCAGCGTGCAGAACAGCCGCAAGGTCTACGTCGGGCGCCTCGCGGGCCTGCTCGATCCGCAGCTCTTCGCGGAGAAGCGCGCGGCCGAGGAAGCGCTGCGCGCCGCGGTGGCCGCGAACCCCGAGTGGAAGGCGAAGTGGGGCGATGCGTGGGAGAAGATCGCGCAGGCGCAGGCCACCGCCGCGATCCTCGCGCCGCGCTACGGCGCGGTGGGGCAGGGCGCGCTGTCGCTCGGCACGGAGACGTTCACCTTCGCCAAGGACATCCTGCGGCTCGCCGACGAGCTCGGGAAGCCGAGCGGCGAGCGCCTGCGCGAGTACGGTGACGCCGGCCTCGATGCGCTCAAGAACGCGATCTACTCGCCGGCGCCGCTCTACCCCGAGTTCGAGATGATGCGGCTCGAGATGGCGCTCTCGAACATGGCAGAGACGCTCGGCGGCAACGACGCCATCGTGCTCGCGGCGCTCGCGGGCCGCTCTCCGCGCGCGCGCGCCGAGGAGTGCGTCAAGGGCACCGAGCTGTTCGACATCGCGGAGCGCAAGCGCCTCGTCGAGGGCGGCAAGGCGGCCGTCGATGCGAGCAAGGATCCGATGATCGAGCTCGCGCGCGCCCTCGACCCGTTCTCGCGCCAGCTGCGCAAGAAGTGGGAGGACGAGGTTACTTCGGTGGAGCGCGAGAACTACGCCAAGGTCGCGGCGGCGCGCTTCGCCGTCGAGGGCGAGAAGGTCTATCCCGACGCGACGTTCACGCTGCGCCTCTCCTACGGCACCGTGAAGGGCTACGAGCAGAACGGCGCGGCGGTGAAGCCGTTCACGACCTTCGGCGGCGCGTACACCAAGGCCGAGGAGCGCGCGAGCGAGGCCGCCTACGCGCTGCCGAAGTCGTGGCTCGACGCCAAGGGCGCGCTGCAGCTCGACACGCCGTTCAACTTCGTCTCGACGCACGACATCATCGGCGGCAACTCGGGTTCGCCGGTCTTCAACCGCGCGGGCGAGGTCGTCGGTCTCATCTTCGACGGCAACATCCAGAGCTTGGTCGGCAACTACGGCTACTCCGACGTGCAGTCGCGCTCGGTGTCCGTCGACAGCCGCGGCATCCTCGAGTCGCTGCGCAGCGTGTACCGCGCCGAGCGGCTCGTGGCGGAGCTCGAAGGCTCGCGCGCCAAGCGCTAGCCGCTGCATGCAGCGTGGCGCGGGCTGTGCGAGGGAGCTCGCTCGGCCCGCGTCGCGTTCACGGAGACTTGTCGCGGCGCCGCAGCGGGAGCGAGCGCGCGCGCAGCTGGCCGCAGGCCCCTTCGACGTCCTGCCCGCCGCTGCGACGGATCGTGGCGAACACGCCGCCCGCCTTGAGCGCGCGCACCATGTCGCGCGCGCGCAAGGGATCGGGTCGGTGGAAGCCGAAGCCCTCGACTTCGTTCCACGGAATCAGGTTCAGCATCGCGCGGCGGCCGCGCAGGAGCGCGACGAGGCGCTCGACCTCGTGGTCCGAGTCGTTGATGCCCTCGAGCAGCGTCCACTGCACCTGCAGCGGCCAGGTGACCGCATCCGCGTAGTCGCAGGCGGCGGCGAGCAACTCCGCGGGATCGATGCGCGGCGCGCGCGGCAAGAGCTCGCTGCGCAGCGCGGCGTCCGTCGTGTGCAGCGAGAGGGCGAGCGCCGGCCGCACGGAGTGCGCGCGCAGGCGCTCGAACAGCGCCGGTTCTCCGACGGTGGAAAAGACGATGTTCTTGTGCGCGAGGCGGCCAGGGCCGCCGAGCCACACGAGTGCCTCGAGCACGTTGTCGAGGTTGTGCATCGGCTCGCCCATGCCCATCAAGACGACGCGCCTCACGGGCCCGCGTTCGCGCGCGAGCGCGACTTGCGCGAGCAGCTCCTCGGGCGCGAGCTGGCGCAACAGTCCGCCCTCGCCGGTCTTGCAGAAGCGACAGCCGACCGCGCAGCCCACCTGCGTCGAGATGCACAGGGCCTCGCGCGCGAGGCGCACGCTCTCGACCGTGGCCCCGTCGGCGAGCTCGACCAGCAGGCGCGTCGAGCCGTCGGAGGAGGGGTGCTCGGACTGGACGCGCGCGATGGCGCGCAGGCGCGCGGCGAGCTCGGGCAGCAGCTCGATGAGTGCGCGCGGGGGAGTCACGCGCTGCTCTTTGAGCTCGAGCGGCTCGCCTGCCAGCCACCGGGTCCACAGGGGCCGCAGGTGCACCTCCGCGGCCGTGGCGGTGTGGGCGAGGGCGAGGAGCGCGCGCATGGGGCGGAGAGGGTAACCGCCGCAGCCCCAAGGCCTCGGTGCCGCGCCCCACTGGACGCTGGAAAGAAAGGCGGCCGGCATGGCTCAGGATCCATGCCGGCCGCGCCCATCCAGGCGCCACCGCGACCCGTCCGCCGCACCTCTGGATTGCGGCGGAGCGGCACGTCCGGCTTCGCGGGCCGGTCGTGGGGGCGTCGTCTTCGGCTCCGCGCGTCGCGCGGGGCGTCGCACGGGGCCGTCAGGCTGGGGGCTGGAGAAGCACCGCGCATCCCGGGAGGGGGTGGGGAGCGCGGCGGCCGGTTTGACGCGGCCGGAGATGAGTCCGGAGGTGTCCGCCCGGGTGGGGCAGGAAAAACGGATTTCCTTCAACCGTACAGGCGGCGCCTCGACCGATGGGGGGCTCGGCCTAGACTTCCGTTCCCGAGCGCGACCCCATGCTCCTGCGTCTCATCGCCTGCCTGCTGCTCCCGGCCTCCGCTCTGGCCCAGGCGGCCGCCTCCGCGGCTCCCGCGCCCGAGCGCCGCTCGATCGTGCTGGTCACCATCGAGGCCCTGCGGCCGGACTGGACCGGGTTCGGCGGCTGGACGCGACCGACGACCCCGAGGCTCGACGCGCTCGCGCGCGGCGGGGTGACGTTCGCGCGGACGGTCACGCCGATGCCCGCGCCCGCGGCGGCGCATCTCTCGCTCTTCACGGCGCTCGATCCGCGCGCGCACGGCGCGAACGAGCTCGGCTCGCCCAAGGCGTGGAGCTCGCGGGACGGTGCGCGCACGGCCGCGGAGCTCCTCTCCGCCGAGCTCTACCGCACGGGGGCGATCCTGTCGCACCGCGGGCTCGGCAAGGCGACTGGGATCCCGAGCGGCTTCGCGAATGTCGACGAGCCCGAGAGCGGCACGCGCGATGCGGCGACCGCGGCGGCGCGCGCGGTGAAGTGGATCGAGGTCAACGGCGGGGAGCGCGTGTTTCTGTGGGTGCACTTGAAGGGCGGACTCGAGCCGAATGTGCCGAGCGCGGAGCAGCTCGAGCACTTTCCCCGCGGGCTGGAGCTCGAGGCGCGGCTCGCCGGGCTCGGCGTTCCGCCGGAGCGCTTCAACGACGGCGGTTTCCAGAAGACGACGCTCGTGCGCATGCTCTTTCCCGAGCTCGACGCGCCGCAGATCCACAAGCAGTTTCAGGTCCCGCGCATCGACGGCGGACGCTTTCTCGAGCTGTTCCGGCGCTACGAGGCGGACCTCGCGGCCGCGGATGAGGCCCTCGGACGCATCGTCGATGCGCTCGCGAAGAGGCCCGCGGGCGAGCGCGCCGTGCTGGTCGTCGCCGGCGTTTACGGGCAGGCGCTGGGCGAGAAGGCGGAGCTCGGGCACGGCGAGATGACGCGCGAGAACCTGCTCGTGCCCGCGCTGCTCCACGCGCGCGAGCTCGGAGCGCGCACTGTGCCGGCCACGGTCTCACTGCGCGATGTGCTCGCGACCGCCGTCAAGTTCGCCGGAGCGAAGGCGTGGTCGG
>Ga0169931_10004668_pt1 | contig 21205 bp, 7 predicted proteins | sample Kivu_15m_20L_FD_129675 | JGI IMG/M metagenome (GOLD analysis project Ga0169931, IMG submission 129675) | Freshwater microbial communities from Lake Kivu, Western Province, Rwanda to study Microbial Dark Matter (Phase II) - Kivu_15m_20L... | ecosystem: Environmental > Aquatic > Freshwater > Lake ... | reverse complement strand
GCCGAAGAGGAGGGGAAACCGCGAGCGATTCCTTCCCCGTCAACCATCGCCGAGAGATCGAATTACACCGCGACCTCGCGCGAGCCCGACATTCGAAGTTTTCTGGAATCGGTCGACAAGTCGAGCTCGAAAGCGAAATTGGTCGAGTACGGGCGAACGACTGAGAATCGTCCTCTGTTGGCACTCGTCCTGTCGCGAGAGGGAGAGATCTCCTTGCCCTTGCCTGCCGATGATCCTCGCCTACTCATCGTCATGATCGGAAACATTCATAGCGGCGAGTGCGATGGCAAAGAAGCACTGCTTGCCCTTGCTCGCGACATCGCCCAGTCGGACTCGCATCCGTTTCTCGAGAAAGCAGTCTTGGTTATCGCCCCCAACTTCAATGCAGATGGCAATGAACGGGTCGGTGTGATGCATCGTCCTGGTCAGGAAGGGCCAGCGCTGGGGATGGGAACACGCGAGAACGCGATCGGTCACGATCTGAATCGAGACTTCGTGAAACTCGATTCCCCCGAAGTCCGGTCGCTGGTCCGATTGCTCGATGCCTGGAACGCTGATGTGCTGCTCGATGCTCACACGACCAACGGATCGCTCCATCGCTATGACATGACCTACGACGTACCGCACAATCCAGCGGCGAACCCCGAGATGGTCGCATGGATGCGACAACAGATGATGCCCGCTGTCTCCAAAGCGATGAGCGACCGGGGGGCTCCCATCTTCTACTACGGCAATTTCAATCGAGAACATACGGTCTGGGAATCGTACGGTTTCGAACCACGCTACAGCACAGAGTACATGGGGCTCCGGGGCAAGATGGGGATCCTCGTCGAATCGTATTCCTACGCATCCTACGAGCGTCGCATCGAAGTCTCGTATGCTTTCATCGAGGAGTGCCTGAAATCTCTCACGCAGCATTCGGACTTGCTCAAGCCGATGCTCAACCCCAACTCATTCCCCTCCTCTCGCAAAGTTCCGATCCAAGGAAGTATTGTGGCGGATGATGCACCCGCGGCAGTCGCAGGCTACGCATGGCCCGAACCCAAACCGGACGCTCCCTTCCCATCCCCCAAAGACCGAGGTCGCGTCGCTGAACTCGTTCCGAAGGACTACCCCGTAACGCTCGTCAATCGCGGTATCGCTTCATTACAAGTCGATGCACCGAAGTTCTACTTCGTGCCGGCGAGCAGCTCTTGGGCTGCAAGTCGACTGCGGCTGCACGGGGTCCCGATGATCCCGTTTGCGGGTGGTGTGAAAACGGACGTCGGACGCTATCGCATTCGCACGCGCAAGGAACTCAGCGAGTTTCAGTTTCGCAAGATGAGCCATTACGAAGTCGAGCTCGAATCCGATTCCATCGAACTGGGGAAGGGATGGTTGGTACCGACCGATCATCCGCTGGGGACTCTTGCGACCTACATTCTCGAACCCCATTCCAATGAATCGCTGGCGAGCTGGGGGTTCTTTGATCCGATGTTGCGCGATGGCGCGATCTACCCTATCCTCCGGTTGAATTCACAGCCTGAACTTGGCGATGCGAAACCCCTCCCTAATCTCGGAATCGGAACGCTCGTTCCGAGCGATATTCGGGGGGAGCGACTCACCCTCGAAAAGCTTTTCGATCCGCAGCAGCGAGTCTCCTATTCGAGCATGCCCGCCGCCATACCGAAGTGGATTCCCGACAGCGAAAGCTATCTCATCCAGCGAGACAATCGCTGGGTGGAAGTCGATGCCATCCACGGTTCGATGAAACCGTTTAGCCTGCCCGGCAAGTTGGTGGAATCGCTCGGCAAAATCCCCGGACTGGGGGATGGTCAAGCAGCGCCATACGGTCGGCAAATCAACCTGTTTGATGACAAGTTCAAAACGGCATTGATCCAGTACAAAAAGGATCTCATCCTCTACGATGTCGACAGCGACACGGCGAGCAAGTTGACGGAAACACCGGATATCGAAGAGGAGTTCGCAGAACTCAGCCCCTCTGGCAAACATGTCGCATTCGTGCGGGATCAAAACCTATGGGTGGTCGATTGCAAGACTCGCGAAGCCAAATCATTGACGAGCGATGGCGGTGGCGAAATCCTCAACGGCAAACTCGATTGGGTCTATCAAGAAGAAGTATACGGGCGAGGACAGTTCAAGGCGTTCTGGTGGAACCATGATGGAACGCGGCTCGCGTTTCTGCGGCTCGATGAATCACCGGTCCCGAATTTTGTGATCGACGACTCTCTGGCATTCGCGCAGAAGATCGAGAACATGCGTTATCCCAAGGCGGGTCAGAACAACCCGCTGGCCTCACTGCATGTTGTCGATATCGACAGCGGAAAGATCACCGAAGTACCGCTGGACGCATATCCACCCATGAACCGATTGATCGTTCGAGTAGGATGGAAACCGAACGCTCCAACGGATTTGGTCTTTCAAGTGCAAAACCGGATTCAAAGTAAACTCGATCTCATTCAATACGACGTTTCAAGCGGCCAGTCGCGCACGCTCGCTCATGAAGAATCCAAAGCATGGATCGATGTCATCGATATGCCCCGCTGGTTGCCAGACGGCAGCTTCCTTTGGCTGCATGACGATGCCCAAGGCCGGCGCCACATCAGCCGTATCAGTCCTTCGGGAGAACGAAGGCAATTGACTAGCGGTGACTGGGATGTCAAAGAAATCAGCAGTGTCGCTCAAGACGGCAAGTCGGTTTGGTTCATCGGCCATCGTTCCGCGCCGACCAATTCCGATGTGCTCCGACTGCAACTCGAATCGGGAGAGATCCAACTCGTATCGACTCAACTCGGTTCGCACCGCATCTCGGTGCATCCTACTGGGCAATACTATTTCGACTCGTGGAGCGATCTCAACAGTCCGGCTCAGTTGTGGTTGCGAGGTGCTGATGGAACCCCGATGCGTTTTACGGGTGGATATCGAAGCGATCGTTTTGATTACGTGGAAACCAGTGCCCCGCAGTTGATGCAGATACCGGCGCGTGACGGCCAGCCTTTGCAAGCCTTGCTCTATCCCCCCTCCCCACACGCTGTGGCAGCCTCTGCTACCGGACGCGTTCCAGTCGTCGTGCATGTTTATGGCGGACCATCGGCACCTACCGTGGAAAACACCTGGACCAAGCGAAGCGATCTGTGGCATCGGTATCTCGCGGATCAAGGGATCGCGGTCTTGCTGTGCGATAATCGTTCGGCACTGGGCAAGGGGAACTCCGATACGTGGAAGATCTATCGAGACCTGGGAGCGATCGAGCTAAAGGACCTCGAAGATGCCGCTCACTGGCTCGCACAGCAATCGTGGGCGGATCCTGAACGAATTGGGCTGTGGGGTTGGAGCTACGGAGGCTACTTCACGGCCTATGCGTTGACCCATTCCAAGTTATTCAAGGCGGGCATTGCAGGGGCGCCGGTCACCGATTGGCGCAACTACGATTCGATCTACACCGAACGCTACATGGACACGCCACAAGCAAATCCCGAAGGCTACAAGTCGAGTTCCGTGGTCGAAGCCGCCGCGAATCTGCATGGGCGACTGATGCTGATCCATGGCGAGATCGATGATAATGTTCATATGGCCAATACGTTGCAGATGGTGCATGCCCTGCAAAAGGCAGGTAAGCAATTCGACCTGATGATTTACCCCAGCAATCGCCATGGGATCACCGATCCAATGCAGGTTTACCATCAATATCGGATGATGACCGAATTTTTTCAGACAAGCTTGAAGTAATCCATGGGAAGAGGAGACGAAACCGTTTTTCAGCCGAGAACATCAGGAGTACAATAAGAATCTCCCTCCTGCAAAGGCTTCCCGCCTGCCTGACTCCCACCCTTACCCACCCCTCGAGATGGAAGCGTTGCGATCTCGATCGTTGCTTGCCCTTTGGTTGCTGACCCTTTGCGGGTGGGTCGATGGTCCCGTTCTCGGTTTTCAGTCCCCGACCTCCCAGGACAAACTCGATTTCTTCGAGTCCCGTATTCGGCCTGTGTTGATCGAACACTGCTATGAATGCCATGGACCGGAAGCGAAGATCGCGCAGGGCAACATTCGATTGACGACTCGGGATGCGTTGCTCGCTGGCGGCGATTCCGGTCCAGCGATTGTCCCAGGCAAGCCATCGGAGAGTCTGCTCCTGCAATCCCTTCGCTACGAATCGTCGCAGATGCCGCCCAAGGGAAAACTGAGCGATGCCATCATTGCGGATTTCGAACGATGGATTGCTGATGGTGCGATCGACCCGCGTCGTGACGAAGATCAGCCCAAGGAATCGCGGATCGATCCTGCTCAAGTCGATCGTCACTGGGCCTTTCAGCCATTGTTCGGTTCGCAAGCGAGCGATCCATCGAACTCGGCCGTCCGATCGATCGATTACTGGATCGCTCAAAAACTGCAGCAGCAGGGGCTCGCTCGATCGCCTGCAGCCGATCCGCTTGTGTTGCTCAGGCGAGCCACATTGGACCTGACGGGATTGCCTCCTACGCCCGAAGAGATCGATGCCTATCTGGCAGATGCTTCCCCCGATCGCTACGAACGATGGATCGATCGTCTTTTGGCATCGCCTCAGTATGGAGTCCGTTGGGGAAGGCATTGGCTCGACACAGTTCGCTATGCCGACAGCAACGGTGCTGACGAGAATCACGACATGCCGAATGCTTGGCGATATCGCGATTGGGTGGTGTCGGCTTTTAACGACGACTTGTCATTCGATCGTTTCGTGGTGCATCAAGTGGCGGGTGATCTCTTGCCGGAGCCGACCGACGAAGAGGAACGCCGCCGATTGTTGACGGCCACCGGCTATTGGGTCTTGGGCCCGAAGATGCTGGCCGAACAGGACAAGGCAAAGATGCGCATCGATATCGTCGACGAGCAGATCGATACATTCTCGCGCGGGCTGTTAGGAGTTACTTTGTCGTGCGCGCGATGCCACGATCACAAATTCGATCCATTCACACAGGAAGACTATTACGCAGTGGCGGGGCTTTTGATGAGCACCCGCGCGATGGCCAATGAAGACTTCGTATCGCGATGGATGGAGCGACCCCTTCCCTCCATCGCTGTCGATGGCAAGCGAGCAGAGCATCAGGCCAAGATCGATGAATCACAGGTGCGTCTCAAGCAAGCCCAAGCGGCCGTCCCAGCAGATACCGAACCCACGGCCGAGCAGAAGCAAGCGATCGACGAAATCACCAAAGAGGTCGAGGCCCTCCAAAAGGCCATGCCTTCGCACGACATGGCGATGGCGGTGGAAGAGGGTAGGGCAACCAATCTGCCGATTCACGTTCGCGGCAATCATCTTCGAACCGGCGAGGCTCCGATTCCTCGCGGGGTTCCAAAAACATTGGTTCGTCATCATGGCATGGAGCCTATTCCCGAGAATTCCAGCGGCCGATTGCAATTGGCTCGCTGGCTCACCGATCCCAAGCATCCGCTGCTGGCCCGCGTGATGGTCAACCGCGTGTGGGCGTGGCATTTTGGACAGGGACTGGTGGCCTCTCCGTCGAATTTCGGCCTTCGAGGAGAGTCACCCAGTCATCCTGAACTTCTCGACAACCTGTCGCGAGCTTGGGTGGAGCAAGGATGGTCGATGAAGTGGCTGCATCGCGAGATCATGTTGTCCGAGACCTACCGAACTCAAACCCATCACGCAGCCGGATCTTCCTCGGATCCCGAGAACCGTTGGCTCGCCCATTTTCCCTCGCGCCGTCTCGAATTCGAGGCCCTTCGCGATGCGATTTTGGCTGCCAGTGGGTTACTCGATTTGCGGTTGGGTGGCCCAGGACAGGGTGTATCCGGCAACAAACGAACCATTTACTTGGGCATCAACCGCGCGGCGCTGGCCGATATGTTTTCCGTCTTCGATTACGTCGATCCCGCCAGTCATATCGAACAGCGACCAATAACGCAGGTTCCCAGCCAAGCGTTGTTTCTGATGAATAGCGAACTGGTACAGCGAGCCAGCGACGCGATCGCGCGCGAGCTGATGACCCATTCGCAGGATCGAGCCAGCCAGATCGATCGCGCCTTCGTTCTGATGCTCGGAAGGCACGCAAGCGAGTTCGAGCGAACGCGTTCGGCATTGCTGATCGAACAGGTCGGCGTTGAGGACAAACGCCCCGAAGGACCCCTGTCCGCTCTGATTCGCGGCCTGATCACTACCCGCGCGTTCGTGAGCATCGAGTGACTCCGACACGCGGAACAGAGGACTGCATGAACAACGATATTCACCATCCCGCAAGCCGAAGAGTCTGGATGCAGAGCATTTGCCGGGGACTGTCCGGCATCGCCTTGAGCGAAATGATCGCAGGCACGCTCCCCGCGTACGCCCAGCAAGAAGAGGGATCGGGCATGCACGGATCTGGTATGCACGGTATCCTCGCCGAGCCGCATCTGCCCCCTCGGGTCAAGCGAGTCATCTTTTTGTTCATGCATGGTGGCCCGTCCCATATCGATACATTCGATTACAAGCCCGAGTTGGCACGACTGCATGGTCAACCTCTACCCATCCCCAAGCCTCGCATTCAATTCGCCCAAACCGGCAATCTCATGCAAAGCCCATGGGGATTTCGACAGTACGGGGAATGCGGTGCGTGGGTCAGCGATCTGTTCCCCGAAGTGGCCCAGCATGTCGATCGATTGACCTTCATCAAGTCGCTGCATGGCTCCAATGAAGCGCATGGGGGCGCACTGCTCAAGATTCACACCGGGAGCGATACGTTTGTTCGGCCGAGCATGGGTTCGTGGATCAGCTATGGACTCGGAACCGAGAACGAAAACCTTCCGAGTTTCGTCACTATCAATCCCACGCTCGGGCACGGAGGAGTCCGCAATTTCGGTTCCGCGTTTCTACCCCCGATCCACCAAGGAACCCGCATCGCTGGCAGCGGCGGGCAGTCGAAGATCGAAAATCTTGTGCCGACGGTCTCCTCGCAGATCCAGCGATTACAACTCGATTGGCTTCGCGATATCGATCGGCATCATCAACAGAAGACGACAGATGAAGATGCGGCAGTTGCTGCGATCGAGTCGAGGCAGCAGACATTTGAACTCGCGTTTCGCATGCAGAGTGAAGCCATCGAACGCTTTCGAACCGAAGACGAAACACAAGAGACACTCGCTCTGTATGGAATCCAGGGCGGACCCACCGATGGTTTCGGTCGACAGTGTCTGCTGGCCAGACGACTCAGCGAAGCCGGGGTGCGATTCGTACAGGTATCGCATGCCTATTGGGATCAACACGCCGAGTTGAAGGAGAAGCACAAAGAACTCGCCGCGCAAGTCGATCGACCTATCGCAGGTCTCCTAAGCGATCTGGCTCGTCGTGGCTTGCTCGAAGAAACACTCGTGATGTGGGGTGGAGAGTTCGGAAGGACACCCACCGCGCAAGGAGACAACGGTCGCGATCACAATCCGCATGCGTTCACATGGTGGTTTGCAGGTGCTGGAGTGCGACCAGGGACCAGCTACGGTGCGTCGGACGATTTCGGATTTTACGCGCAGCAAGAAAAAGTCCATGTTCATGACCTGCACGCAACACTCCTGCATCTGCTGGGGATCGATCACCAACGGCTCACCTATCGCTACGGTGGCCGAGACTTTCGATTGACCGATGTCCACGGCACGGTGGTGCGCAACATTCTCAAGACCTGATTCCGAATCGTTCCCTGCCCCCCCCGAGTTGCTTGAGTGTCGGGAAACTTTTTTTGGAAATTTCGGACCGGTGACCAAAGGTGTCCACGACCCTATTCATATTTCCTTAACCATAAGAACGATCACGGGTTAAGGATCATCGGAAGGGGTCAAAATCCGAATATGCGGATTCCTTCCCTTGATCCCAAATCCTGACCTGAACGGGTGTTACGCGCAGGCAAAACAAAAATTTGACATGGAGGATGGATTCGCTACACTGCTCACCCACTGACGCAACATGTAGTGCAGTCTTCGAGAATTAACTACTATAGGTAGTAGTAATGGTCGATAAAGACTGTGCTTGTGAGTTCCTCGACAAGCGCCACTCCGGCGACCGGGTGGAAATGCTAGCGAGCAGCGTCGGATGCTGATTGGACAGGGGTAATCACCCCGCAGGTCGCAAGGACTCTTTTCCACTTTTTCATTGAGGTGCAGCACACAGGGGTCTTCATCCGAACTGATTGGATGATTACTACTTTGTAATCTGCAAGCTACCATTTTCCACTAACGCATGGAGTCGCACGAGCGTATGGCAACAGTTGAATTGGGACGTGAGCGTCGGACTCGGACACCAACGACGCACGAAGCACGAGGGAACCGCAGCGGGCTGAGAATCGAAACCCGATTCTGTCCGAGCCAAGTGGCGAGCCCCTTTGACACCACGGAATGGGAGTTGCGGAGTGCGGCGATCAAGGACGAGAATGGCAAGGCCCTCTTCGAGCAAACCAACTGTGAGATCCCTGCGTCATGGAGCCAACTGGCGACCAATGTCGTGGTCAGCAAGTATTTTTATGGGGATCCCAACAACGCCAAGGAGCGTGAGAATTCGGTTCGTCAGTTGATTCATCGCGTGACGCGAACGATCGCCGACTGGGGGGTAGCCGACGGTTACTTCGATACTCCGGAAGATGGCGAGCGATTCTATCGAGATCTGACATGGTTGTGCCTCCATCAGTATGGGTCGTTTAACTCCCCCGTATGGTTCAACGTTGGTCTTTACCATCAATACGGCGTCGTTGGTACCAAGTGCAATTGGCATTACAACGTGAGCACGGGCGAACTGGAACAGCCTGAAAATCCGTACGAGTATCCGCAAGCGTCGGCATGTTTCATCCAGAGCGTGGGTGACAACATGGAAGACATTATGCGATTGGCGACGAGCGAAGCGATGCTCTTCAAGTTCGGTTCGGGCACCGGCACCGACTTGTCGACGATCCGTTCGTGCCGTGAGAAGCTTTCCGGTGGCGGCAAGCCGAGCGGTCCTTTGTCCTTCATGCGAGTTTACGACCAGATTGCAGCGGTCGTGAAGTCGGGTGGCAAGACGCGGCGCGCGGCCAAGATGCAGTCGATCAAAGTTTGGCACCCGGACGTGATGGAGTTCATCGAGTGCAAGTGGAAAGAGGAGCAAAAGGCGCACGCGTTGATTCGCGAAGGCTACGAATCGAACTTCAACGGCGAAGCATATTCGTCGGTCATGTTCCAAAACGCGAATCTCTCGGTGCGAGTGACCGACGACTTCATGGAAGCGGTCTCCGAGGACAAGCAGTGGAAGACCCGCTGGATATCCGAGAAGTGCGCCGCCGAACCGCCGACCTATCGCGCTCGCGAGGTACTCAACCGGATGGCCGATTGCGCATGGCATTGCGGCGACCCGGGAGTTCAATATGACACCACCATCAACAAATGGCACACCTGCCCCAACAGCGGACGCATCAACGCCAGCAACCCGTGCTCGGAATACATGTTCCTGGACAACACGGCTTGCAACCTAGCGTCGATCAACCTGATGAAGTTCCGCCGCGATGATGGGTCGTTCGATTATCAGGGATTCATGGCAGCCTGCCGATTGTTCTTTATCGCTCAAGAGATTTTGGTCGATCACGCAGCTTATCCCACCGATCGGATCGCGCACAACAGCCACCTGTTCCGTCCGCTCGGGCTCGGATACTCCAACCTCGGATCGCTGATCATGACGGCTGGCGTTCCTTACGATTCCGCGACCGCCCATGGCATTTGCGGATCGTTGACGGCGTTGTTGCATGGAGTAGCCAACTTGACCAGCGCCGAAATGGCTGGAGTCGTAGGCACCTTTGCAGCTTACGAAGAAAATGCGGAGCCGATGATGCGAGTCATGCAAATGCACCGCAACGCAGTCGAGCAAATCGATAACTCCAGCCCGCAATACTTGAAGGATGCGGCACGCGAAGTTTGGGATCGCGTCCTCGATCTGGGACGCAGAAACGGGTTCCGCAATGCACAAGCAACCGTTCTCGCTCCCACCGGCACGATCAGCTTCATGATGGATTGCGATACGACAGGCATCGAGCCCGACATCGCGCTGGTCAAGTACAAGCAACTGGCTGGCGGCGGTATGCTCAAGATCGTCAACACCTCGGTTCCTCTAGGGTTGCGAAACCTGGGCTACAGTCCAGAGCAACTCGTCGACATTGAAAAGTACATCAATGAACGAGATACCATCGAGGGAGCTCCCCACCTCAAAGACGAACACCTTGGTGTCTTTGATTGTGCATTCACTCCTGCCAATGGCACTCGCAGCATCCGCTGGGAAGCTCACGTGGAAATGATGGCTGCAGCACAGCCATTCCTCTCGGGAGCCATCAGCAAGACGGTCAACATGCCGAAAGATACGACCGTCAAGGATATTGCAGATGCCTACTTCTGGGGATGGAAGCTCGGCCTCAAGGCGATCGCGATCTATCGCGATGGATCCAAGCAAAGCCAACCGCTGTCGACCAAGTCCGAAGGGAAGAAGGCCGAAGAAGCTGCGGCTCAAAACGTGGTGGTCAAGCCCCGTCGCGAGCGATTGCCCGATACCCGCAACTCGGTCACTCACAAGTTCAGCATCGCTGGGCACGAAGGCTACATCAATGTCGGCCTCTATCCCGATGGTCGACCTGGAGAAGTCTTCATCACCATGGCCAAAGAAGGTAGCACCATCGGCGGCTTGATGGATTCGTTCGGAACAGCCATCTCCATCGCATTGCAGTACGGTGTGCCGTTGGAAGTGCTGGTCAACAAGTTCAGCCACACTCGGTTCGAACCCATGGGTCATACCAACAACCCGGAAATTCGATTCGCCAAGAGCGTGGTCGACTATATCTTCCGTTGGTTGGGTTTGACCTTCTTGGCCAGTTACCGAGAAGAGCATCGCGCCAAAGCGGAACTCCTGGCCAATTCAACTGGCGAAGTCGCTGCGAGCCCCGCTCCCAAGGGGAATGTCACCACAACTCCAGTCAATGGAAATGGCGCTGAGACCAACACCGTTGCCAACTACACGAAAGCGAGATTCGTTGGTTTGTCGGATGCTCCGCCAGTTTGGAACGTAACGACGACACCGATCCGAGAGGATTCCCGGGATGCACAGTTCGCCAAGTTCCAAGGGGACGCGCCAGCCTGCGACAGTTGCGGTTCCGTGACGGTCCGCAACGGAAATTGCTACCTGTGCCATAACTGCGGAAACAGCCTCGGTTGTAGCTAAGTCAACAGGATCGCGGAGCAATCAGCTTCCGCACATTCACGGAGGACGCACTTGGAGCCTGGGCAAAACCCGGGCTCCAAGCTTTTCAAGATCCTTTGCTAGGCAGCGTCAGACGGGTTACACTAACGAAATCGTCTTACCCGCCTCCATGAAGCGAACTTCACCCTCCTGTTCCTTCCCAAGCATCCTCTCCTATGTCGTCTATTCCCTGGTCTATCTCCGAGGACTCCTACGACGTCAACTTCAGCGTCCCACAAGTGCTGCGTCTTCGCTTTACACGCGATTGCTTCGGAGCCGACTGGGATCAAATCGTACCATGGTTTCGAAGCGATACCGGAGCGGCTCGCATTCAGATTTGGATCGACCGCGCGGTCGCAACTGCCAATACTCAATTGCTTCCTAATCTTCACGCCAGGCTCGAAGAACATCGCACTCACTTGGAGTTGGTCTCACCCATTCAATGCATCGATGGTGGCGAGCAAGCCAAGAACGATGAAGAGACCGTCAACCATATCTTCCGATCGATCGACCGCGATGGACTGGATCGGAGATCCTATATCGTGGTCGTCGGAGGTGGTGCGCTACTCGATACCGTTGGTTACGCCGCTGCGATATCGCATCGCGGTATCCGCTTGATCCGATTTCCGACAACGACGTTGGCTCAAGCCGATTCGGGAGTCGGTGTGAAGAACGCCATCAATGCCTTCGGCAAGAAGAACTGGAAGGGAACCTTCGCAGTACCCTGGGGGGTCGTCAACGATCAAGGCTTGATCGCTCATCTTCCCGATCGGGATTTTCGTGCGGGCTTCTCGGAAGCTGTTAAGGTCGCCTTGCTCAAGAGCCCTTCTGCATTTCGGTTTCTTTGCCAGCACGCAAGCGATATCGCCCAGCGGGATTGGACTGCGGTGATGCCAGCGATTCGTTCCAGTGTGTTGATGCATTTGCATCACATCACACACGGCGGCGATCCCTTTGAGATGCAAGAGGCGCGACCGCTCGATTTCGGACATTGGTCCGCCCATAAACTCGAACAACTTACCCAATACAGCTTGCGACATGGCGAAGCGGTATCGATCGGTGTAGCACTCGATACGATGTATTCTCATCTCGTTCTCGGTTTGGATCGAGCCGATGCGATGCATGCGGTTCAGTCACTTGTGAACCTGGGATTGCCAATCTACGACCCCTATCTCGAATCCCGCGAAATCTTCGATGGTCTCGAAGAGTTCCGTCAACACCTCGGAGGACGGCTGACACTGACCATGCTCCGCGGAGTTGGATCGGCCGTCTCGGTGCACGAGGTTGATAATCAGGCGATGAAGAAAGCCGTTGGGATGCTTCGAGAGATCCATGAACAGGCTCTCGTAAACCAAAACCAAAATAGCCCTTCGAGCGCCGGCCAAACTCACTGAGCGGATCGCAACGGCGCGCATCGAACGAAAGGTTTTATCTCGACGTGTCCACCGAAACGATCTATGCAATCTATCATGTGCGAGTAGGCTCCGGTGGCGACACCGTAACGATTCAATACGGTGCATATCAATTGAAGCGTGGTATGCGTGTGGTCTGCCGGACGACGCGGGGGATCGAGATTGGGACGGTGCTGTGTGAGTCCGCGACCGAGCAGCTTTCCGATGCAGGGCGATTCATCAGGCCTGCCGATGCCAACGATGAACTGCTTTGGAGCAAGCTTTTGGAATTGAGTTGCGACGCAGCCGAGTCGTGCCAACGGCATTTGCGGGAGCAGGGTTTGGATGACGTGCTGCTCGATGTCGATCCGATGCTCGATGGCAAAACGCTGTATTTCAATTTCCTGGGGGATCCCTCTCAGCAGGCCAGCGATCGAATGGCCGAACTAGCAGAGGTTTACCGCCAGAGTGTCGCGGCTTCTCCATTCGCCCAACGCGTTGAGACCGGGTGCGGTCCTGGTTGCGGCACCGAGTCCAAATCGGGTTGCGGTACATCGGGGGGATGCGTTGCGTGTTCGGTTGCGAGCAAGTGCCGAACGAAATAGAGCACGTATCGAACACGTATCAGTTACCATCCTGAGCGACTGAACCCGCTCGAGTTATCGGATGATGAAGAACCGCCTCTAAATCCACCGCCGCCGAATCCGCCTCCCCTGGAACCGCTGCCGAAGATGGAAGGTCCGGAACCGATGGTGACACTACCGTAACGCGCAGCTTCGGCTGCCCTTTGTTCACGTCGTTTGCGTTCCTCGGCTTGTTGGATTTCCATGCGTCGCGCTGCCACCTTTCGTTCCGCGCGTTGAATTTCGGTCTGGGCTTCGCTGTAGGCGCGACGGCTTGCGTCGAGAGCGGAGTCATACTGACCTCGCTGCAAGGCTTCTCTCGCGGCTTCGAGCGTTCGTACTCCCGGCGAGCCATGAACGCGTATGCCCCATTGCCCGGTCCAGTTTTCCGCATCGTAGACCATCTTGGATGCTTGTTGAAACGCTTCGAGGGTGGCGTTCGCTTGCTGAAGTTCGGTGCTCAACTGACGAGAGACTGCAGACAGATCCGATTGGATCGAAGCGGATCGAGAGCTGATCGATCGCCAGTCGCCGTGATCCTGTGCAAAGTCCTGCTGAACATTGAGGAGGTTGCGTTCCAACAGATCGACGCGCCGAACCGCCTCGCTGGTTGCCGCCGAATCCGGGATATTATCGGTGCGCGATTGCTTCACATATTGGTTGGCGATCTGCCATTGTTGCACCGCTCCCTCCAATGCTCGTTGAGCTTCGGCGTAACCGTGCCGATCCGAGATAACCATTGCCTCTAATTCCGCGATTCGTTTTTGTACGGTCTGCAGAACCTGCGCGAACTCGAAGGGGTTGGTGCGAGACTGTGGGCTCGCGTAGCGCTGATGGACCTGATTCATGTGCTCCACCATAGCTTGGATCTGCTGGAGAGTTGGAACGGTGACCATGCGATCCCGTTTTGCGTCGACCAAACGCTCCACTGCAGAGGTGTTAGCTGCTAAGCTCTTTTGGTTCTCGACCACGGTGGATTCTAAGCGTCCCAAGTGGTCGGCAACTCGATCGAGTCGAATATTCATTTGGGCTATCAATGCGGCTGCCTCTTGGACCTTGCCCATCGAACTGAGCAACATCCCTTGGCGATACATGTCTTGGGCATTGGACAGGATCGAGCTGCAAGCGTTTGCACGATCGCGAGCTCGATCGAGCAATTGGGGTGCTTTCTGGCCTTCGCGTTCCAAAGAAGGCTCGCCGCTTTCCTCTTCGTTTGCAGCGGGTTGCGCGGTGGGTGTGGAGTAGGCCAATCGAAGAGAGTCGTCGGAGTATTCCTGTTCCGCTTTACGAATCTGATCCCAAAGGTTTTCAAAGCGGAGAGTGGACTGCTGCAATCGTTCTTCCTGTTCCCCCTTTCGCGATGTGAATTCGCGCGACGATTGGTGCGATGACTCGATCGTTGCCACCGCTTGGGCCACCGCCGCATCGCATCCTTCGAGAGCTTCGCGACAGGCCTGGACCTTTCCCTGTTTGAGCATAGTCGCAGCGGCATCCAAGCTTCGATGCGCTGAGGCCAGCGAGTCATCGGGATTGAGATTCGGCTCGACGAGCATGCGTTCGGGGGGGAGTTGGAGCCGCTGGCCCAATTCCTGACGGGCTACCTGGATCTCGTCCTTGAGTTGCTGCAACCGAGGCGTCGTCTTTTCTTGAATTCTTGAGGCCAACTCCAAAGCTTCTTGGGACGACGTCGTGAGTTGCTGGATCGATTCCTGCCACTGCGTTACTTCGGGTGCGATCGATTGCTGGGCTGCGCGCTCCATCAACTGGTTGGCCCAGTGAGACCGCTGATCCAATTCCGCATCCATCCAGTGAGTCGGGTAGCCGAGGGCTCGGAGTTTATCGGCGAGCGAAACCATCTCGGGAAGCCCCTTGAGCCGAAACTCCTCGATGCTGTTGGCAAGAGTGCGGGCTTCCTGCAGTTTGCGGCTGGCCAACTGCACAGGTCCATCGATTGCAGCGACTGCATCGGCTGCGGCCATAGAATCCGCATTCTTCACATCCGCTTGCGCCGAGGGGATCAAAACATCGAAATAGTTCGGCAGTGCAAAAAGCCGATCGCTATCCGATGCGTTGGACAATCGTTTGTCTTGATCGAGCGCGCCCTGCAATTCGTTTTGCAGGCGATTGAGCTCGTCGCTGACGTTCATCAGGGAATTCTCGAGCTTCTCGATAGCCTGTGCTGCTCGTTCGCGCCGGGCCTGAATGGCTTGGTAGATTTCGTCGAAGGTCAAAACGACTTCGTCGGGAATCTCGGTCGGCTCGGGTTGTCCATCGGCCTTGGCTTTTTGACGGATGATGTCCATGAGGACCATGGGGATTCCCGTCGCGCGCGAAAACTTGAGCGGCGCGCCGGACAGCTTGCGAATACTCTGATCGAACGGTTCCCGGCTGAAGGTATTGACAATGGAATTCCAGAATTCCTTGGGTTCGATGAGGGACCGAGACTGTTCGATGACTCGGCGGATCTCTTTGTTCATGATGAGTAGATCATCGATATCGCCGAGGGCTCGGAAGCTCAAATCCCGCGTTGCTCCCGTATAGCCACGTTGGTCGACGCGGTCTCGGGATCCGAGCAGGTCCGCGCTGCGCGAGAAAAGTTTATCCAGACCATCGGTTTCCTTGGTGATGGACGATTCGCGAGACCGAAGCAACTCAACAGCCCGATCCATCGTCGGTTTGCGAAGTCGGTTGAAGACGATCAAGACACCGCCGAACAAAAGGGATAATGCACCCGCGACACCCGTCATGATTTGGCGAATCAACCGCTTCCGAGCTGCGAGTTGTTCAAGTCGTTGATCCTCAGCGGCCCATAACCTTTGCCCTTGAGCGACTTGGTCCTCCGCTCGGCGTAGGGTTTGGCTCAAATCGAGATCTCCGTTGCGAGCTTTGGCATCCGATTCATTGAGGATCTGTTGGAGTTGCTTGATGGATTCCGCGGTCACTCTGTTGGGAGCTTGCGATAAGTTCGCAATGGATTTTTCCAGATCAGCTCGATTGTCTTGGTAACCTTCGATAGCCGCATATCCATTGAGGTACGCATCGATTTCAGTGCCGAGTTGTTTGAGTTGGGATTGGCTCTGGCCCGCGTTGCTTTCGCTGAGCCCGTTCTCGATACGAGCAAGTTGTTCTCGCCAGTTTTCCACAGGTGGGTTGGCGAGTTCTCCTTGAGCATCTGTTCTGCTTTCGCGAAGCTTGTTTTGTTCGGTCTCTACCTGTTCGATCAATTCCTTTACATGGGTAATCGATTCTTTCGCGGCCTGCAGATCTCGCAATCGTTCCAGTTCAGCTTGGCGAGCGGACTCCTTCTCTTCTTGAATAGCGCGATCCAAGCGTTGATTGATCGATTTCACGGTATCTTTGACGGCGTCGACGATGCGACCTCCACTGCGCATGGCACGGAATGCAGGTTGGTCCAATTCCCCGATCCAGTTGGAACGCCCCAAGCCGCGACGGTCCTGCGCTTCGGAGGAAAAGTAGCTGAACTTCCGCTCTTTTAGGAAGAGGACGAAGATCGCGCCATCGGTTTCGCCGGTTGTCGGATGGGTTAACTGGCCAAAAGGAGTGCGATTGGACAGCCCTTTACCCAGAGCGAATTCCACAGCATCCATGCCGAAATAGGAGCGACGATCGGGAGCGGTATACGCTTCGCCATCAGCATCGCTCATCAACACGATGGTCCAGTGCGGACCCTGTTCGCCGAGCCAAGCAGCCAGATCAGCCAACTGCTGATCCGAGACAACGAGATCCCCTTTCACGAAGACCCGCCGGTCCGTGTCCCACAGGTCAATGACATCTTGAGCGGCCTGGATCTTGGTGTATCCAGTGGTTAGAGGAATTGAACCTCGCTGCGCCACAGCGTTGGAGGAAAACGCCAGGAGAGCAAGGAAGAAACAAGAAAACAGTGCAAATGGAGGGGATGATTTCATGGATGGCTGTGGGTTCGTGGTGCAGAACAGCTATAGAATACACGCAATCGGTCCAAGCGTCTCGCTGTTTTGGGATCCCTTTGGTCGGGGGGACGAGGTATTAGGCGGCCCGGCGAATCACTTCGCCCCGATCGTCCACTTCCTCGAATTTGACCGCCACTTGGCGAGAGACACCACTTTCCTGCATGGTGACGCCGTAGATCATGTTGGCAACGGTCATCGTCTTTTTGCTGTGGGTGACGATGATGAATTTCGTGGTATCTAGGAACTCATTGAGGACTGCGACGAAGCGTCCGATATTGGCTTCGTCGAACGGAGCATCGACTTCATCGAGAATGCAAAACGGGCTGGGTCGATACTGGAAGAAGGCCATGATGAGGGAGACGGCGGTCAGCGCTTTTTCGCCACCGCTTAGGAGGCTGTTGCTAAAGGTTGTCTTGCCGGGCGGAGTCGCGAGGATTTCGATCCCGCTTTCCGGATCATCGGGGTTTTCCAGAATGATGTCGGCAGACCCGCCACCGAAACTCTTGCGATAGAGTTGCTGGAAGTTGACCCGTATGGTTTCCAGAGTTTCGCGGAAGAGGGATCGCGCGTCCTCATCGATCTTGTCCATGGTTCTCAGGAGGCCATCTTTGGCATCGATGAGATCCTTTTCTTGCGAGGCCAAGCGATCGTGGCGTTTCTCGAGATCTTCAAGCTCGTCGAGGGCTTCCATGTTGACGCTTCCCGCCGAGGCGATGTCGTGCCTAAGCTGCGCGAGGTCAGCCTCAATTTCATGGCGTTTGTGAGAGCCGAGCATTTCCGCTTCGGCGACCGACAGTGAGAGGTCGATCTGGTACTCATCGAGATAACGGGCGAGCAGCTCCTTGCGCTGCTGTGATAATCGTTGAATATCTTGATCCATTGAAGCGATGCGATCTTCAATTTTCTCAAGCTGGCGAGAGAGCGAATCCCGTTGTTTTACAGAAGCGTTGACCACTTGCTCCTGCGACAATCGCTCTTGATCCGTTGCATTACGTTTTTGTTCTAGTTCCGTGGAATCGGATTCGATCTGTTCGATTCGACGCGACAGGACATCTTGCGTGGTTTTCGCCTGCGCAATTTTCCCTTCCAGTTGAGTCGATTGCTCCTTGGCGGCCTGCAGGTGGTTCGTTCGCTCGGAGGCATCCTGCAATAGCTGTTCGAGAGTCAACCGCAGACCATCGAGGCGTTGCTCTTGGCGAGCCGATTCGATTCGATGTTCCACCAGCGACTGCTGAACTTGGTGGCACTCGGTTTCGAGATCGCGGATTTTCTGAGCGATCTGTTCCAAGTCGGAAACGAGGCCAGCATCGGATTGTTCGAGGTCGAGTCGTTCCCGATCCAGAACGATCATCGACTGATCGATTTGGTCTCTCTGTTTTGCTTTCGAACCCAGTTCGCCGTTCAGCGAATTGAGCGAGGTGCTCTCGGTTATTTGCTGATCCTCAAGGGAGCGAAGTTTCTGTTCGATACCTGCTACGCGACGAGCTGAGGCGACGACTTCAACGTCCGTTTGGTGGACGCGCTCGCTGGCTGATTGCTGTGCTGCTTCGATCGACTCCAGGGCCGTTCTGGCTTTTGCCAGGGAGATCTCGATGGCATCTCGTTGTTCGGTTGTCGATTGCATTTCGCTTCGGCGCGAGACCAATCCCAACCCTGTTTGGAGGGATCCGATGGTGATGCTTCCATCGCTATCGATCAATTGGCATTCGGCGGTAACGAATCGCAGGCCCGCGCCCCGGAAATGGCTCAGGTCCAGTGCCGTGGCGAGCGACTCGACAAACCAAGTGGTCCCGAGCAAAGCGCGAACGAGCGGTTCGTTCGCCGCATCGAACCGGACCAAGCGATCAGCCCGGCCGAGAACGCCGCGAAGGCCATCGAGTTGTATTCGTTCGCCGGTTCGGCGCGTTGGCAAGCGATCCAAGCGGAGGAGAGTGACTCGTCCCTCGGGCATCAAACGCCCTTCGTGGATCCAATCGATCAGTTTTCCATCGTTCATGACGATCGCATCGGCATGGTTCCCCAGAGCGACATCGACCAACGGAGCCAAATGCAACTCGGTTTGAATCAAGTCGGCGACGATCCCACGAATGGACGAGTGATTCGCATCGAAAACGGAATGAGATTTCTCCATTTCGACCGCAGATCGCATGAGCTGTTGTCCGCCGCGACCTGTGTTTGCAAATTGATCCTCCAATTGCGCAAGAAGATTCCATCGTTCGTTGAGGCCTTGGATGCGAGTCTGCAACTCCAAGCACATTTGCTGCTGCTGGCGCCTTTGCTCGACGATCTCTTCGTGTTGTTTTTTTGCGAGTTCCTTGGCCGCTTCTGCAGCATGATAGTCCTGTCGCGCGGTGTTCAACTCTTGGCTCAACTGCTCAAAATCGCGATGCAGCTTTTCAATCGTCTGCGATTTATCGGCGATCTGTAGACGCAGTCGCAGTATCTCGGTTTCCGTCGATTCCAAGGCATTGAACTGCGAGGATGCATCGACCTGGATTCGCGCTAGTTGCTGCCGGAGGGTGTCGTGTTTTTCCCGACGGTTATCTCGTTGCTGACGCAGTTGCTTTAGAATCTCCTCGCGCGCATGCACATCGGCATCCAACGCGGTTGTTCGGCTGGCAGCCTCGGTGCAGAGCGATTCCTGCTGCTCGATAATTCGTTTGCGTTCGACGATCTCCTCTTCGCCGATGGTGACGCGGCGCTCGAGCAATTCAGTTCGCTCCAGCAAAGTGCTGCATTGAGTTTCCCATTCAGCCTGCTGCTGCTCGATCAATCCCCGTTCGCTGGAGGCCTGGATATGCTCTTTTTGGTTGGCTGATAGCTCGTCCGCATAGGTACTTACTTCATCGAGAAGACGCTTCAGGATGGTTTGCTGATCGTTGAGCGATTCCTGAATCGTGGCCAATTGAGCTTGAGTGTCCGCCTTCGTTACCGTTGCATCGCGGTATCGCTGATCGAGCGAATGTCTTTGCGATTCGAGATCTAACAGATCGAGTTGCCCGAGCAATGTTCGCTTCTGCATCAACTGCTGAGTCCACTCCCGGTAGCGCTGGGCCTTGGATGCTTGTTGTTTGAGCGTGGAGAGTCTCCGCCCTAATTCGTCGACCATATCGCGAATTCGGAGCATGTTCTGATCCACGCGAGCTAGCCGGCGTTCGGCTTCCGTTTTCTTCGCCTTGAATCGCGAGATGCCAGCGGCTTCCTCAAAGATCGCTCGTCGATCTTTCGCAGAGGATTGCAACAAACGATCAACTTTGCCTTGTTCGATCAAACTATAGGAATCGACACCTACCCCGGTTCCGCGAAACAGGTCGCGAACATCTTTGAGTCGGCAAGGTTGGCCGTTGATTGCGTATTCCCCTTCACCGCTGCGATAGACGCGGCGGCAGACCTGCACTTCGTCTGCGTCGAAGGAGATCAGGCGGGATCGATTGTCGAGTATCAGGACGACCTCAGCGCTATTGGCCGGTTTTCTTCCTCCCTCGGCTGAGCCTTTGAAAATAACATCCGTCATCTCGGCGCCACGGATAGCGCGAGCGCTGTGGGCGCCCAGTACCCATTTGATCGCATCGACTACATTGGATTTCCCAGATCCGTTTGGACCCACGACAGCGGTAATACCGTCCGGGAAATCAAACCGAGTTCGATCGGCAAAGCTTTTGAATCCTACCAGTTCCAGTGCCCTGAGCATGACTAAGGCTGGCTACCTTCTTGTTCTTCCATGTTCGTGCCGGAATTGGATGCGTCGACATCCGACTCCTCGGAATCAGATTGGTCGTCTTCTGGTTTTCCTGACGGTATCAAACTCGGCATCGAGATGGTCGAAATCCAGCTCCGTTTTGACTTTTCCTTCATTCGCGAAGAGGAATCAACCTGCACGGATTCGATCACTTCCTCGATGGGCTCTTCTTCGGAGGTATCGCGTTGGTAGATTCGCCCTGCTCGAGGCCGCGGATTCATAGCAACTTGACTTGAGAGGTGTTTACCGACCCCGAGTTGATCGAGTGAGTGAACGACATCATCGTAGTTTGCATTGAT
>Ga0169931_10004667_pt1 | contig 21209 bp, 9 predicted proteins | sample Kivu_15m_20L_FD_129675 | JGI IMG/M metagenome (GOLD analysis project Ga0169931, IMG submission 129675) | Freshwater microbial communities from Lake Kivu, Western Province, Rwanda to study Microbial Dark Matter (Phase II) - Kivu_15m_20L... | ecosystem: Environmental > Aquatic > Freshwater > Lake ... | reverse complement strand
TATAGCTATATCTAATGCAAATTTATCAAAATAACAGTTGATAAAATTAGAATATATGATAGCTTAATTGGATGATACTTTGATATTGTTTGGTTATTGAAATGATTTGATTCCTGTATATATTTATATATTCTAAATATGGAGTAATTATGATATAAGATATATAAATCAATCCCCTCCACAGCAAAAAATATTCCAAAAAGATGATCTATTCTTTTGATGTTGTGATATTCTAATTGGTGTATTTTAAATATTTTTTAATTTAGATGATTATCTTGAACGAGATATTCTTATATTAGAAAAATCTATATTTTATTTTTACATATTAGGAGATTATATACTTTAACAAGATATGGGAACTGATATTTTTTACTATGTACAAAATTTACCAAAGGAAGTCTCTACAAAAGATATTTAAGATCCTTCTTATTTTTATTTACTAAGAAAACAATGATTTTTATAATACTAATATTGAAATAATACCATATTATTTTATTCTTAAATATAAATTACATTTTAACCATTTTAGTTTTTATATTATTGATTTTTATCTTTTTTAATCACCATCATATCAAATTATTCAGACAATAATACTAGCCAACAATTCAGATCTTTAGGTTTTTTTATTTGAAAATTATTTTTCATGCTTGACATTATTACTTCATCAAAAAATGGAATATTGTTTACTATTTCAAATAATTTTTATATATTTTGTTAAATGTTAGTCAGTAGACATAAATTATCGTAAACAGTTTTGTGTAATTATTACTTCAATAATCCTTTTTGAAGGGTTATAGTTTTTAGCTCAGAATTATATATGATCTTTTTGAATTTTTGTTGCCATAGATGATGTATATTCATATTCCCTGAGTACATTTTTATGATTAGTGAAAATATTAAGATTCGAATATCTTGATGAGCATCTGATATTGATTTGATGTATCGTTTATTATCTATAAATATGTTTTGCAGTTTGACTCCAGTTTGAGGTTGAAGAATCGACATTCTTTAAGAGTCAAATGATATGTCTTTAAGATATTATTCGTAAAAGTTTGTGGTATTATTCATATATTAACGATTTTAACTTATAAATTGACGATTAAATATAAATAGCTTAAAATATTACTATTATTATATTAATATAATACAAAATACTACTTCTATATAAATTTTATGTTAAAATTATATTTAAATTTTTTATTATGATTGGATATTTGGAACTATTAGCATTTATATAATTATATTTTTTATTATAAAAAGTAATATTTTCAATTAGCATTGACATTATTCAAAGGAAAGATGATTAGAATAAACCAGATTTAGAATTAACTTATATCAAATAAGGCTTAAACAAAAATGCTTGAATTTTTATAAAAAGGGCTTTTTTCTATTGATGCCGTTACTAATTAAATAGACAAAAAGATTTTGTCGCTGGCATATAGTCCTGGGGTAGGCTCAGTTTGTTTAGAAATAAGAGATAATATAAATTTGATTGATTTATATACATTTAGAGCCAGAGCTATTGCTATAGTCTCTGATGGATCCTTATTGAATTCTTCAGGAAAACAATTTATGCCTGTTATGGATTGGTTTGTTTTCCAAATCAAACATTATACTGGTTATGATGCGTTTCCATTTGTTGTAAATAAACAAACAAACATTACTGAACTATTAAAGGATTTCTCAACAACTTATGGAACAGTACTTTACTTAGATGACCAATAAATTTATGATATTCCCAAAAATTTACTATTTATTGAACATCAAAAAATTGTAAAAATTGCTAATACATCTTTAACAAATGCTAGTCATACATGTAGTGCTATTACATATTTAATAAAAAAATCATACAAAATGAAGCCTTCATTATAAGATTACAAAACAAGTAGTTTTGCTCCATTTGCCAAAAAATAAATCTAAAATTTAAATATTCCCTTTCATATTAAATCTAATGACTTAAAACAGAATTCTATTTAATTTCACTAACATTATCAAGGCAAAATATTGATTGTAAACAATTATCGATATCATGAAATTTTCGAATATTTTACAGAAGAGAATATAAGAAAAATAATTTAATTACCTAATGTACCTAGTAAATCAAAAAGATTGTCAATAATATTAAGTGACGGAACTGCTATTTTAGGATTTGGAAATATTGGACCTTCAGCAGGTTTACCAGTAATGTAAGGAAAATCATTACTTTTTAAACTTTTAGGCGATGTTGAAGTTGTTCCTTTATGTATTTACCCTAAAAAGACTGCAAAATAAGAAATTTTTGCAATTTCAAATATTATTTAAAATTTTATGGCAGTAAATTTATAAGACATTAAAGCACCTTAATGCTTTGATATTGAAGCTGGGTTAAAATAAAAAAAAATATTGCCTGTTTTTCATGATGATCAACATGGAACAGCAGTTGTTGTTTTAGCAGGATTGATAAATGCCTTAAAAATATCATAAAAAACTATATAGTCTTCAAAAATTGTAATAAATGGCGCTGGAGCTGCTGGAATAACTATTGCGAAACTTTTATTATATTATGGGGCAAAGGATATTATTATATGTGATACCAAAGGTATAATTTATAAAGGAAGATAAGTTGGAATGAATGAAACTAAAAAATATATATCTTAAATTACTAATTTAAGTTAAATAAAGGGAGACTTATAAAATGCTTTATAAAAAGCTGATATATTTATTGGTGTATCCTCATAAGGAGCTTTGAAAGGTTAATGGATTGCAAAAATGAATAATAAGCCGATTATATTTGCTTTAGCTAATCCTGTTCCTTAAATACTGCCATAATAGGCTAAAAAATGTGGAGCTTTTATATATGGAAGTGGAAGAAGTGATTTTTAAAATCAAATTAATAACTCACTTGTATTTCCAGGCATTTTTAGAAGTATAAAATAGCATGACTTAACTGAAATTACAATGAAAATGAAAATGCAAGCTGCTATTGCTATATCTAAATCTTTAAATAAATAGCCCACAAGAGATTACATCATCCCATCATCTTTGTCTAAATAAATTTCAATAATTATTTCAAAAAACATAGGAGAGGTATGAACAAATATTTATATTTTATATATTTAAATATTTTATTATTAATATTTTTATAGCGTAAATCATTATTTCAGAATTTAATTTTAATTTTCATTGTTCTAGACTTATAAATCTTTTTAATTTTTTTCATCATTTTAATTTTGTTCTTCTTTATTATGCTCATCAGCTGTTTATGATAAAGTATTTTCTTCAGCTTTCAATTTTTAATGTTATTAACTTTATTAAACAATATTTTAGATTTATATATGCTATTATTAATTGATATCATTTTTTACTTAATCATTTAGATGATTGTTGACGTTTTCAGGCTATTAAGGCAATTATGAATTCAAGTTTTATTAATTATGAGATTATTAATCAATAATCTTTTTTTATTTTTAAAGGTTAACGTTTAATGGTGCTACTTATTATATTTTTTAATCTTTTTATTCATTTGTTGTACTAATTTATTGATCCGCTTATTTTGATTAACTTACAGTATTTTAAGAAAATGCACTTTGACTTTTATCATTTGATTAGCTTTATTTTGCATCAATCTTTTCTTATTATATTACTGATAATTTTTATTAATTATGATTTTATTATAATGGTACTTCAGCATTTTTTTATATTTTTTATTATTTTATTTCTAATTTTTTATTTACTTATAACTATTCAACTTTTTTATTATTAGATTTTTCTTTTTTTTATTTCTTTTTTTCATTTACTTTTTTATTTTATCTTTTTTTGTTATTTTTATTAGAATTTTCTTTGGATTAAGTTTTTTATTAAATTTTATTTGATTTTTATTTGTTTTTATTGTTTTTCTTTACTTTATTATCGGCTGTATTATTAGTCGTATTATTTGTTTAAGTAATTGTTTATTTTTATTATTATTATATAGTTTAATTTATTGGTTATTTTTTAATTTATTCTTATATAATAATCTATTTCTCTGGTTATTTAATTTTTTATTCATCTTTTTTTTATTATACTACAGTTTACTATTATAATTTTATTTATTTTTACTAGCATTTAGCATTATTTTAGCATTAAATATTATTTACTGTTTGATAAAAAATACTCATGAATTCAAATAATTGATTTTTATTAGTATTTTGAGGAAATTTAAATTAAGATAATAAATTTTATATATTTTATTATTTTTATAAGGCACCATTTCTGCATACATCCTTAAAAACTTTTAAAGTTTATTTTTTTAGTGATTTTTTACTTGTCATTTTTTTTATAATATCAGAATAGATTGAAAATCTTTATATAAATTTATTAAATTAACTGATTTAGTCTTAATAATTGCATAAAATGATTTTTTAAAGTTTTGGCCTCAATTAATCTTGAATATTTTATTATTTTATGACAGATTGAAGGACATTTGTTTGATACTATTTGATATTTGATTAATTTAACGATAAATTTATATCTTTTAGATTTTTGTCTTAATTTTTACTAAAAATAATGAATTTATCAGAAGAGTATGAAGTTTTCATAATTTTTTTTATCTATTTAACTAAAATATCTGATTAGTAATATTGATTTGAACTAGGATTGATAAATAAAAACCAGATATTATTTTTATGTAAGTATTTAATTGATTTAATGTATGATTTTGTTATAAAATTAGATTGTTTACCTGACTATTCTTTTGCTTTTATTTGCTTAAAAAGTGATAATAAAACTTATTTGAGATATTTTTTTAATATATTAATCTCACCAAAGTATGTAAATTCATAGGATTTTTATATTTTATCCTGATTATTTTTATTTTTGCCTTTTGATGGTTTAACTTATAGTGGACTTATGACACGATTAATCGTAAGATTTCCTTTACTATTTAGTTTATATCCCAAATACTATGAAAAGTATCTTATGTTTTACCATTAAACTAGATCATTTTGTTAATTATCGTTTTAGCCAATGTGATAATGCACATTTATTATACTTTATTTTTTCAAAAGTTTTTAAATTTCTTAAACTTTATTGTTATAAGATAATAATGTTGAAGAATGTACGAATAGTTTTTGATTATAATAGTAAGTTTATTATGATCCTATAATAAAAACAATAGGTATAAGGAGGACTAACGTCAAAATTATTGATATTATCTTTCGACAAATATTGTAGAAACCAAATTTGGTTTTAGGTGGATTTAATTTTTATTATCTTTTCATATTATTTATTAAATATTATTGATAAATATCATATCATATTGACAAATAAACAATAATAAAATTTAAAAGTAATAAGAAATTATTTTATTCGTTTTTTGTTCATTATATTAAAAAAGATTGATATGATTTTTAATACATTTATTTGAACGAATTATTATTATATTCATGGCTAAATTTGATTGGGTTCCATATCTTTAAGGTAAATACTTAACTTATTATTAATGGTTTGCAACTATTGGCTCAACAGCGATGATTGTATTATCTTTTCTTTCTTTTTTAGCATATCTTATCATAAGTAAAATTAGTTTGTAAAGATAGCAATATAGATGGCTGGGATAAAATAAAAAATCAGTTGTATAAAGAATTAAAAATATCACTTTTAATGCAGGTTTTATCTTTTTGACTATTATTCCTTTAATATGCTCTGGTTTAGATGTTATAAACGTATTTTAGGGAATGCTTGGAATGATGTCGATATCTGTCATTCAAATATACTTAGATAATGGTCGCCAACAGTGGAATTAAGAGACTAGATTTTATCCTAATTTATCAACTTTCAAGAATTATATAAGACTATGTCTTACCCCAACTCCTAAACTTAAAAAACTTTTAAAAATAGCTGCTATATGCGCAATAGTTTTTCCACTTTTTATGTATAAAACATGTTTATGTTTTTACAATTAATAAATAGGATTTTATAGTCATACATTGGGATTCGGCGTAAATACCTATGTAACAAGATTATTTCAACTAAGTGATTCATGTCCTCCTGGGGCTCCTTGTCATATGTATGCTACTATACCTGAAGATCCAACATAAGCATTCTTTTTGAATTTACATACTCATGTTGATGTCAAAAAAGTAACTGTATTTTATCAATAATTAATTACAGATGATCCTACTAAATTTTTGAATGTAACAGCTTAGACATATTAATACAAAGGATTATAAAAAAGAGCAGCAAGAGCAGTTCATTCAGCTTTGATATTAGGCTTGAAACCTGATACACAATATTTGACTAAAGTTTTTTACAATAATCAATTTTGGACTAATGCTATTTATAGAACTCTACCCAATAATAATTCAAGGCCAATTAGAATGATTAATGGTGGAGATTCAGGGTATACTATGGCTTCTATAAATATGTCTAAAATAGCTTCTACTTTGAATCCAGATATCTTTATAATAGGTGGAGATATTGCTTATGATGATAATATGCCAGCCTGTGCTTATACATGGGATTCTTACCTAGGAATGTATGGAAAATTAACTGCTACTTTAGGATATTTGATGCCTATAGTAGCCGTAGTTGGCAATCATGATGTTGGATTGAATTAATTACCTGGAATCAATATAACTATTGATAATTATGGTCCAGCTTATTTTATTTATTTTCCACAACATTTTGATCGAAACTTAGATAATCATGTTATAAAGAGAGTACCACCTATTAAACATAGAAGAACACTTTTATAATATTCTTTTGCAAATGTTCATATTTTAGGGCTTGATACAGGTTATATTCATCATTTTTAAGGGTAATGATAATTTAATATAGATATCAAAAACAATTTATGATAAACAGTTTTTAAAATAATAAGAATAAGTTTAAGTTTGTTAGCTATCATGTACCTTTATATTCAGTTTGTGAAGCATTTGATAGAGATCCAACAAGATACTTATATGGTTTATTTCATTGGGTTCCTAATTTTGATAAATATAAAGTCGCTACTGTATTTTAAAATCATGTTCATGCATTCAAACGTACTAAACCTATGATCGGTAATACTCCAAAATAAAATGGAACCGTTTATGTTGGAGACGGAGCTTTTGGAGCCATAGCTGCATAGCTTTGTCATCCTGATGTGACATTAGACATATTTGATGCTTATTAAAGAAGCAATAATATGTGGTTCAGCTAAATATATGAAGATAGAGTTTAACATACAGCTTATAGTAGTCATGGTAAAAAGATTGATAATTATACTCAATATTGGAGTGCATATAAACTTTGATTTTGTAAGCTTCAAAATATATATTTTGATATTTATTATACTTAAAAAAGGATTTATAATAATATCTTTTAGTTTAATGAAGCCATTATCAAAAATAGTAAGTTAATAATTTTACAAAGAAATCTTAAGTAATCGCAATAACTTATAGTGCTATTGTAAAGCAAATTTTTAGATTATCAAAAAATAATAGTGATGCCAATTAAAAATTGTTAAAATTGTATATATCATTATATTAAGAGGATAATAAATAGGCTGCAGAGTAGCTGATTAATACACATAAAGATAGACGAATTCATTTAAACCATAAGAAATTGTTGCTGTATTTTTGAAAGTATTGAATAATATTATTATAGGGTCTCTTGAAATAGTATATGGGTTGTTAAACTTTTATAGCCCGTTGCTAAATTAAATATTTAAAGGGCAAATTTGTAGTATAAATACGATTAGTAATAAAATAAAACCCTTTAAGTGATTTTATAATTCTCAATAAGAGTACATTGAAATAATAAAATGGTTAAAAATTAAATTATCATTCAATATTGATAGGTTTTATAAATGGTTCATTAAAGAGCATGAATTTTAATCCTAAAACTACGCTTTATTCTGATGGATTAACAGTATAGAATCGATAAATAACTTCATCTTCATCAATATTTTAAAAAACTTAAACGATTTTGGATGTTGAGATGTGGAAAGAAAAATAATAAAATTGATTTATATCTTTATTTTAATAAATTATTTAATAAAAGCAATATTTAATGATAATCAGTAGTGATTTCTTTTCATTGGTAAGTTTCCTTGATAAGAAAGTATTTTCCATGAATTAAATATTTTTGAAACAAGAGATTTAAAACACCATGCTTATACTATTTTACTTTTATCATTTTCATTATTTCTTATTTGATCATACATGACATTTTATTAATCAAGTTATTATGAACACATACTATAATTTCTTTAGTATTAACTTTCAGAATTATATTAATCTTTATATAACTATATTTTTGACTAGTAATTGTAGTTTTATATTTAGTTTTTTTGTTGATTTTTATAACTCTTTCTTTTGTTTTTAAATATCAAATTATTTCCTTATGATATATTCTCTTTTTATCTTTGCATAGCAAAAGTAGCAGTAACAGGTTGTAAATTTATCTGCCTGTTATGTAAGGATTAATTAAAAGTATCTATTTAAAGAGCTTTTTTCTTTTGTTGTTTTATTTGAGAGTTTGTTAATTTATTATTTGAAGCCCTTATTGATCTAGTCAAAGGAATATTAGATATATCATTAAGTGATATATCAATTTAACGTATATTCTCATTTTATTTAGGGTTTTATATATAATTTTAATAATTTAAATAGCTCTGATTATTTTTTACATACTTTTTTTTAGAAGTTTGAGACAAATCTCTTTAAGATTATCTTTATTAGTCTTACTAGTCTGATTTTTATAAAGATGATAGTTTTTGGGATCTTTTTTCTCTATTTTAAGTTATCATACAGTCAGAATCTAAATACTAATTATAATTTTGTGTATTTTTCTTAGTCATATTAAATCCTTTTTATTATTTTCTCATGGTCTTTTGCATCTATCTTTATATTTTATGAACTTTAGCAAGTATATTCTTCATTTTATATTTATTCTTAGTGTTTTTATGCAAAACTGAATGATAATTTTTGCCATTTAATTAAATAAGATTTGGAAAGTGTTCAATCATATTGATGAAAAGGGCAGCGCCTAAATATTATATATCATTTCCAATAAATTAAAGTCTATTGATTTTTTACTTGTTAGTGATACGTAAAATTTCATCTACTTCATTGATATTATTATATCTGATATTTAGCTATTGGATATTATAAAATTGCTATATTCCTTGTAGATTAGATAAATTGCAATGAATCAAATTCAAAGATAATATTTATTGATATTTTGCTTATAATTTGTCAATGATCAGGTTATTAACATAGCTAAGACTTAGTTATTTTTTGTAGATATTGTAATGAGCTTTTCCATTTGAAATATATTGAGATAACATAACGATTATATTATACAAATAAAATATTATATAGATAATAAAGATTATTAATAGATTTTCTAAGCAAAAATTAAGATAAAAATCAACGCTATTTTTTAAATTTACCAAAAAGTTATCCTAATATTTTTTATCTTTGCTGTGCTAAGCTTTATATACTTTAACTTTATGATCTTTTTAATGTTTATCCATTTTATAATATACTTTATTGATTTTTATTATATGTTTAATATTTGCTTTCCATTTACTTTGATTAATTTTACTCTTAAATATATGTGAGATTTTAATTATAAGACGATATTTCTTATATTCTATGAGTTTAATGCTATTTTAAAGTTTATTATGATCTTTTTTTAATAGAAGAAGGATTTTTTCGTTTATTTACTGTATTTACAGATTGAAAATTTAGTAGTAATATTAAATTTTCATATGATTGAGAGTTTTTTATTTTAATTTATATTGATCTTTGTTATTGAATTAATCTATAAATATCAGGAATATTTGTAATACCAATAAGTTTTTGTGTTGATTGATCAAAAAGCTCAAGTGTAAGTAAATCAGATGTTGTAAGACATAAATATTTGGTATGAAATTGTTTTAATTAATCATAATAAAGATCATTAATTACTAAGTTAAGCTTGAAATTTGATCCTGATTTTAAATTTATATGATCTTCTATTTAATATTTGATAGCTTCAAAAAATATTTTTCCAATTATCATTAACGATAATAATATTATATTAATAAAGCACTATATATTTATATAATTAAAGTTGATATATCATACATTAAAAAAACATAAGATCAAAATAAAATATTTCTTAAAGTTCTATTTTTTCTGGCTTATCTTATATTTTAAAGGTGTTAATTCGCTGTTTTGCATTACAAAAATCTACTATGAGTTTATCTAGTAAATAAATTTCTTGGTTTTGTATCATAGAAATTATGAATCCAATTTACATTAGTTTTTGGCTTTTCACTTGAATTATATTTTATTCTAATGGAAGGTCTTTTTGTTTATAATAGATGCTATACAAGTAAAGGTTATTTTTTACGTTTAATTTTATTTTCTAAATATTAAACTTTTCTTTTTCTATCTTAATTTTATTTAGTCTTTTATGGGCTTTCGAGTTTTTGAAGTTGAGATTTCAAAAAGGGAATAACAGACTGATGATTTCTTTATATTGAATTACATGATTTATTATAAGCTCTTGCTTCTGCAAATGGTCGCATATGAACTGATTTTCTATAATTTTTTATCGTTTTATTTTCAATTGATTACAACATTTTATTTTAATCATTATTGTAATTAAACCAACCATTTATTTTTTGTTTTTCTATATAAATAAATACTAACTTATATTTGTTTAATTTTAATGTTCATTATCAGCAATATGTATCAACATTTCTTTAGCAATAGATTAATCTCTATTCATTTCTATAGGGTTCATATTTTATGCAAATTTATTCAATAAAAATGTTATTCTTTTTTTGCTCCTTGTCACTTTTTCCATTACAATAAAATCAATAGTTTTAGAATAAAAATTATTAATTAACTATGATTGTATTTTATGAAAAATAATTTATATGATTTTTATGTTATTATCACATAAGATCTATGAGGTTTACTTATTGTGGAGCTTCTACTTTCTTTGGAGGTTCTGGAGCTTTCTTTTGAGGTTATTGAACTTGCTTAATTTCTTTTGGAACTTAGACATTTTTTGTTTGAACTTGAGGAGGCTCTGGTTAGTTATTTTCACTATCGTCAGTTTCAATTCTTATTCCCTAAATATAACAATTTAAATACTTTTGTTTAGGCTAAAGATTTTTGGAAAAGTTCCTCAGGCTTCTTTTCATATAAAGAAGAAGCATATCCAAGAGACTTCATTATTTCAGATAAAAATCCTTGATCAACAAGTTTATCATTCTCTTTTGCTTGAGGTCTATATCCAAAAACGACTGTCTTTGTTTTTTATGGGTCAGTAGAAAGCATTCTCCAATATATATAAGCCCTATCTCTAACATCAGGATTATTAACGTTTTAAGTTGCAATCGTAAGAAGATCACTAATTAAAGTTTAAAATTATTAAGGATACTTAAGATAAACTTTGACTGCAGAACTAAGTATTTCAAGTTGAACTTTTCTATCTTGTTCTTAAAAGTTAGAAATCCATTTTTTAAATGTAGTCATTGATACATTATAAATTTCTTAGGCATATTCAGCAAGTATCCATACTGCAGCTTATTTAGATTAATTTTCATTAGCATAATCTAATAGCCCTATTAAATCAAGAAACATTCCATCAAAATTATATTTACTTGGATATTTTCTTAAAATATTCTGCATTGTCTAAATAATATAAATTTTACCACAAGCATTTAATTGATGATTTGATCATAGTGATCAGGGTTTTCTTTAGCCTGCTTAACTGATTTGGCCAAAATAGCCATACATTTTTAGACTGATTTTTCAAATTTGATAGCTATTTTTCCCAAAGCTTTAATGCATTTTTTAACAAAATAAGGATCAATTTATCCAATATATTATTTCAATTATTCCAAAACAGTTTAATAGTTTTTGTAATTAATAATTCTTGTCAATATTTATCTATATTCAATATTATATTTACATTTTTTCATTTTTTACATAATAAGGATCTGAAAATTTGCAAAAAAAGCATTTAATTTAATTTTCTAGAATCAAAGGACGTTTTTCAATGATATATTGTATGTTTTTTAGAATAACATATTGTGTTTATATTGGAGTAAATGATACAACAGAAACTATTGAAGGGGCTAATTTTTTAATCAAATTTTTAATGAGATCCTCATTTGAAAGAAAATCTAAAAATCTGATGATTAATCGAATTGATCCAAATACAACGGAAGGATTTATGTGACTTAAACGTGGAAGAACTCGATCAATAATCCTTTATTATAAAAAAAGTACATCTAAGCTTATTTTTAATCTTTAGGATTATATTTTGATAGAAAATCTAATATAAAAACTTGTGCCCATTCCATGCATTCATTAATTGCAACAAGAATTCTACTTAGTAATTGACTATCCACTTTAATATGGGTTCTTCCTGACAAGATACTTATTTATTCTAAAGAAGCTATAGCATTAGCTAATACTAAACCATTTGACTATTTAGTGACTAAGGCTTCAAGTAAGCTTACAATATTATTTGTTTAAGGACTATTTGGTGCTATTTAATAAATTTTTGGAATTGACAAAACTGCTGTTTTTCTTACATAAGGATCTTCATCTGCCAAGGCTTGTTTTAGAGGTTCAACAAGATATTAATTAAGTTTAGGAACTCTAAGAGAGCTCATGGTTCTAACTGCCAAAGCTCTAATAATAGGATTATTTTTATTTGCTGCATCTTTTCTAAATGAAGATATAGTCATGATGGCATCATCAGGCTTATGACGTGAATAGTTAATAATATAGAGATATACTAGTTTCTTGATATCCAATTCTGGGTATTATAAACATTTAAGGACTGATTGAAACAATGGAGATAGATCTTTACCCAATGTCATTTGAGCTATAACTTTCTTCAACGCTATTTTTTTATCTTAGAAGTTTTTAGAATTGAGTGCATCATGAAGTTCACTCATTTATCCTCGTTTACCATTCTAAACAAATGCCATATTTTTGAAATAATAAGCAATTAAATATTATGATTTAAAGATATAAATATCATAAGTAACATATTAATTTAAAAAAAAAATATGTTTATTTTTATTATAATTAACAAAAAATATGAAAAAGTAAGAAAAAATGGTTAATATTTATATCAATTATTAATTATTTATACCTTTAATAATGGCTGAGACATTTATGAAGTTGTTTTTGTCTTTTAGCGACTTTTGTTATTGCGAAAAGATTTCTATTAAAGTTAAGGTAAAGTAGCCCTTTTATTTCTTTATAATCTTTTTTTGATGATTTCATATTAACTTTTCATTTTTTTCTTAGTTTCAGCATTAAAAAGGGAATTTTTCGATAATATTCTTTCAGCTAAAATGAGATTATTATCTGTTATCTATTTTTTTAATCTAAATGATAATAAATTACATACCTTTTTCTTTATTTTGTATCGAAATATATCATATTTGGTGCATTATCATCATTTATGAATGGAGACTTTGATCTTCCTCGTGATATACCTATTATTTTATTGAATAATATTAAATTTTATTGCTTTAGCTACTATTCTTGTTGTTTTAATTGAAAATGCATAGAATGATTACGTTTTCTTTTAAATTATTTAATTTATTATTTTTAAAACAATCGCTTACTTCTTTCGCGATTAATCAAATCAAGCCTTTAGAGATGTTTTTGATATTCGATTTTCTTTTATATTTAATATAAAGGTTTTGAATGTCCAATCATTCAAGAAGGATAAATTTATTATATCTATATAATTGTAAAATTATTTTATTTTTATAGGTGACAAATAAATAAATAAAAATAAATCATTTTGATCTGAGAGTAATCTATATTTTTTTATGATTACTCTTTGGCCTTTTAGTTTAAGTTCGTACACTAAAATTATCTGTGTAATTACTATAATTTTAGCTTTAATTAATACTTTGATTGCTTGTATATATTAATGGTTGTCTTATATGAACTTTTATTGATGAAGGAGGTCTTTGATAAATTTTATGATCACTACTTAAAGAATATATTTTTGAGACATTTTAATTATTTGATAGATATAAATTATTGTTTGAATTTATATGATGATTAATTTTATTTTGAGGATAATTTATTTTTTGTTATCTTGAAATTAATTGATATTCATTTTAAATGGTGGGTCTTTCTTGATAATTTCTTATTATAACAGGATGTTTGATTTTCAAATTTTAAGAAGCATTTGATTTTGTAAAGTTGTGATAAGGTGGTATTTAAGTGGTAAGAGGGTTGTGAATTATATGATTCCCTTATGTTTTGAAAATCTATCGTTTATTTTTTCTTTAAGGAAAATTAATCATTCTTTTACTGCTCAAAATATTCCCTTTTTGAGGAGATTTTACTATCTACTATCGTCCGCTATTAGGTATTTTTACTATATTAAGTCTTGGTGCTATATTAAGTCTTTGTGATATAGATCGATGTTCTATTAATTTTGAGCTATTTGTTTTTAATGCATGAGATTTAACTAATTCAGTATTAACTATATTTTTGGGTGATTGCTGATAATAAATACAGGGCTAGTGAGGATTCTTTATTTTATACAATTGATTCTTTTGATTTGAATGTTGTCTTATAAAGTTATTATTATCATTATGAACCAAACGTCTTTATGATACAACTGAACCTATTTACTTAATAGTTGGATGAATTATGATCTTTTATCTTGATTTTTTAGGACTCATCAATTTGTTATTTTGAAGCATATATTCATTGGTATTCGGAGGATTTGGAACTTGAGTTAAAATGACAGATGAATATTAGGGTATATTTTTGTTTGTATAATATATTGGTTTCTCATGATAATTATTATTTGTTCTTTAAGTATATTGAATTCTCATTCTATCATTTTATAAATCAGTTAATCTTCTTTAGTTTGGAATTTTAATTAATTTTTAATGTTGAATAACATTATTTTGTATTTTTTACTGTGATTTTACGATCTTAAGCTTGCTTTCTATATTAATTGGATGAATGATCTTTATAATACTATCATTATTATTTAAATGGCTTAAATGATTTATATTAATTGGAGCATTTTGTTGAATAATTTTTGCTGTTTTTATAATATGTTAAGATTCTTAGAGATTCTTAAAAGAAGATACATCAAATGGTCCATAAGTAATACTTTGCTTTTAATTAGCAGATATATTTGATTTAATGCCTGATTAAATATTTTAATGAATTTAAGAATCATTATTCTTTATATTTTTTTCTTGATTAATACTAGCATAATGTGGATTTTGTTCAACTGAACTGGCATTACTATATTTAGAATTTCCTGAATTAATTATATGTTCTGGTTAGCTATTCAAATAGGATCCATCATTCATAATTTATTTTATAATTTATAGCTCATTAACATCATCCATATCTGCTTTACTAGGAATAAAATTATCAAGGGCTACAGGTCTTTTTTATTTGAAAACATTCAAATTTTATTGTTTGTCGATTTATTAATATTAAAGATTTTGTTATACAATGTTTAAATTCTTTTATTTAAGCTTGAACATCTTTGGTAAGAGCAAAGGCTCAGTTACTTTTAATTTTATCTACTTTATAAAATATTTCAGGAGCTATTTATCTTTAAAGATAAAAGAATGAGGATTTTATAATTATGTAGAATATTGATGACTATATTTAATTTTTTAATGGGATTTAGGTATTTTTTTAAAAGTAGGATGACTATCAAAAACAAATGAATTTCCATCTCTTCTTATTTAATCATTATTATTATCTATTGTATAGACTAAACTTTCTTATATATTTTGATTAGACCGACTATATGAATTATTTTAAGTTAAATTAAATTTTTATGAAAGCAGACGATCTTTTTTTGCACTACTACCAAATACTGAGGAACTTTCATAGATTTTTTGTTAACTATATTAAGCTATAAAATTAAATGATCTACGATAAATTATTAATATATGATACTAAAGCCATCTCTTTATTAAATTTGCACTTTCGATACATTATTATCTGTCTTATATTCTTTTTTTATTGATTTTTTTATTATAAAAAGTATTTTAATTAAAAGTTTCATTAGTTGTACGACTTATTTGGCTATGATTTGTATTAACATCTGTTGTCTTAAATTTATTTTATCGTTTTATAAAATTTTTCATGTTATTAAAAATGTTTTGCTTTATTTTTTTATTGATTTTGCCTATATGGTTGAACAATATTACAAAATTACTATAACTGTATTGAATTCGCTTATTATTATTTAGTTTCATAGAAGATGAGTAATCTGAAAAGTTAGAAGATCTTTTATTATATTAATGATATTAATTTACTTATATACTTGGAGTAAATTATTGATAGAAAGGTTTAGAGATAGAGAAATTAAGATTTATACTTTAATCTCGGTGAGACTTCTAAAAAACTGAGTCGTTGAATGGGGAATTTCCATATTTATAATCTGAAGTATCATTATAATATTAATTTTGACTTATTTTGTTGCTTTTTATTTAAGGGATATCACTTATAGACGAGGTGGCTAATGCATAAAAATTTCTTTCTGATTTTTTCTTCATATAAACAATGTAATCTACAGATAATTAATAAATATATTACTGTATTTCATATAATAGACGATCATAAAATAGCAGTAATATATTATTTATTAATCTCATTATAATAACATATTATACTGGCAAAATTATTTTTCATGTTGAATCTTTAGAGTTGATTAATGATTTAATTGATTTATTGATATTCATTTTTAAATGTATATATATTTAAAATACTTCTTTTTTAATTAATAATAAAGCATATTTAAAGATGAGTGATGGATAATAGTTAGATCATGGATAAGATATGAGTTAAAGTTAATCAAATCCAAGTTAAATAGACTATTCAAATTAGGATCCATTTAGTGAAGACGAAACTAATAATAAAGATTAAAATTAAAATAATTAGAATCAAGATCAAAATGAGGATGACTATAATGTTATGTAAGGAGATTTCTAAAAACATATGAATTATTAATAAACTATTTTTAAAATTAACTTAGATGAGCCGCAGCACAAGATCGCTAAATAATAGAGAATGACAATGAATTGTATATCAAAGTATGAATATGCTACAATAATTGGTATGAGAGCTAATGAAATATCTAAAAATAGTCCAATTTACATATAAATATAGACATATGATAATTTTAATATGTTAAGTCCTATATAGATAGCTTAACTTGAATACAAAGAAAAGAAATTGCCATATACAATAATTAGACCTTTGCCAGGAGGCTTTTATTAATAATGGGATCTATCATAGCTTGATGATTTCAATATTTGATCTCTATATTTATTTTATTAATCAATTTAAATACCTATATAATTATTTGTATATTTGATAATAGACATTTATTGATAACATATGGATAGCTAATATATTAAATAATAGTACATAAAATCATATTTTTTAGTCATATAACATTAAATTATCTGTTTCTTAAACCTTTATTTATTTTGTGTGATTGAATCGCTAATAAAATTTTTTAATTTAAGTAGCCATTTTTCTTTTCATTAAAAATCCAGTCTTATTTTTAACAACTTCACTAAAATTGAAATAGCTGATTTTAAATCCTAAAGTTTTCAAAAGGCCAAAAATTAAATAATAAATTTTGAGTTAAATATTTTAATGGAATTTAGCATAATTGTAAAAATCTTTATTTATCTTTTTTACTTGATTGATCATCTTATTTATTATTATGGGTTTCTTTTCTCTATAGAAATAGTTTGAAAAAACTTCATCGAAAATGATATTGATGCCATGCTTAAAATTATATTAGATCTATTAATCTTATATAATTGGTAAGGATGGAGGTAAGTCTTCTAATTAAGAATCTTAATATATATCATTATCTATAGATTTTTAAGTAGTGTTAGATTATTATATTTTTTATTACATTTTAAGTTCTTTTATATTATCTAAAGGATGAAAAAGTATATTTTTAAAAACTTTATGATAAATTTTATATTTTTGGTTAAATATCTTAAGGCTCAAATTATTGTTTTTACAGTATTCTTTACTATTCATTTTAATGTCTTCAATCATATGAAAATATGAAACAACACCAGCAATCTATCGAATTCCTTTCTTTTTTGGTAATTCCCTCTTTATCATTTAGATCTTTTCCCGTAAATACCTTAGCTACTCAGAATCTGATATATCTCGATATTTATCAGTAAATTATCTGATTAATAGATTTATTTTTCTCTAGTACTATATTTATCGCTTTTGTTTGCAATTAGATTAATATTTTTATGGGACAGCTCGTAATTATTATTGAAATTGAAGAGGTTGATAATTACAATTATAGCAAATATATTGTGTTCCTATAGCTTAAAGAATTATATCACAGTTTTGACATTTATATATTGGCATATTAGTTTTGTTGATCATCAGTCTCTATTATAATAATCTTTAATTAACTGTAAATATATAATTTTACATAAATATGGGTCCACGTTATTAAATATCACTATTGAAAGATATCATACATTATTTATAGATTATTTCATTATTTTGTATCAAAAAAAGATAAAATTAAATAACAAAAATAGCAAAAAATCATAATGATGAGTTATGAATCTTTTTTGTATATTCATGCTAAAGTTGCTAAACTGCACATGTTATTACTGAAAGATAATAACCAGTAACTGAAATCATTTGATGACTAGTAGCAAAATTATCTAAGATAAATAAATGAGAATGTAAGTTCTGTATCTTTGCATGAGTTATTATATAGCAAAAGATTGATAGTACTTGATCAGCATCAAGCATCCATTTTTATTTCCTAAGACCATTTAAATCATAAAATCTTGTAATTTATTCAGTGATGGAATCAGAACATGACATAATGGCTTTCATTTTATTTATAGGAGATTTAGACTTAGCTAATTATTGCATATAATTCATACAATTTTTATATGGAATTTAGTTATTAATTATCAAATCATTGAATTAAATATTCTAAACAACGTCATCTGAACTATCACCTCCCATATTATTTATATAATTTTTAATGGTTCCACCATTCAAACAAAAACTAGATTTTATATGAAAGAATTCAGGTGTACTATGTTTTAAAGCTTATAGTAATATTGTAAATTAATCTTATCTGGCTTTACAATGAGCTTTTACTGCGTCAAATATTATGTTATGAAATGTATTATCTTTAAATAATAGGGCAGTACAAGCACTTAAAATATTTTACTAGTTTGCAATAAAAGAATTCGAATCTTATTATTAATCTCCAAATGAATTAAGATTATAATAATCAACAGTAGTTTATTTTAATAAAGCTAAAAATTGTTTGACATTATCTACGAGAACGTTAATATTTAGACTAGTCTTAATAGGCTCTCGAAAAGTTTTTTCAACATAAAGCACAAATAATCTCTTTATTCTTCCAAGCATACAATTTAAATCATTCATATGGGCTTATAAAATCATTGAAAATTTCAAAAAAACTTAGAGTTATTTTGCTGATTGTTTAGTAATCTATTTTTATTGGCCTAAAGCAGTAGATATAGTATCTTAAATTAAAGATAAGATAGAACTTCGAAAACCATGTGATGATATACTCATATTTTTTTAAATTTGAAAATTATTGTTGATTTATTTGTTTGTGAAAAAATTAGAAGTTTTTTCAATGCGAATACTATTTTGATTTTTAATCAAATTCATTGAATTTGATATCCTACTTTATGTTCTTTTAGAATACCGAGAGTTTTATCTATTGCTAAACGATAAAACGACTGATTTTTTTAAATTTGCCTTAAATGCATCAACTTATTATTTTGTATGTAAATTTTATGTAGCAGATGGCTATTATACTTTCATCTGATTTTTTAAACTATTCATTTCATTAAAATATTTATTTTTTGGTAATTAACAGCCATTCACTAATTAAATCATATCTTTCGCCCATTAAAATTAACTTTTTATTTATTAGCAGTTGCGAATAAAATTATTTTACCATATTATTTTTCCTAATTAAATATAATTTTACTTCTTGATCTTTTTTATTTTTTAATTCCACAACATTAAGTTGTTTATATATATTCTTCCCATACACTTTACTATTTAGAATATTATTATGATCGTACTGGAATCGTTAGTCTTTTGGCTTAAATTAGCTTTTATTTATTTTTTGATGAAATTTTATTTCCCATTGAAAAATGATTATTAAAAAATTAACATTAAATAAATTAATAATTGGTCATAAAGCTCTTTGATTAAAATATCAATAATTCATAATTAATATTCCATCAAATATGTTATATATGTTTTATATATAAATATCATAATTAAATGTTTTTTCTTTCAAAAATACCCCAATACTTATCTCCCTTGTTTCTCTCAACTTTTTGACCTTCTTATGTCTTATTAACCATTACTTTTACACAAGGATCATCATCATCTTTGACTTCAGTGAACATTTAATGACTTCTTAAATGATCCATATGCCATTCATGTAATTATAATACATCAGTTATACAGTATATTCGGCCATTTGGCTTGAGTAAATATGCATATTATGATAAAAATCCAGTATTTATAATTCTTCTTCTATAATTTTTGGCTTTGAAATGGGGATCAGGAAAACAAATAAATATTTTTTATAAGCTCTCTTTTGGAAAATATTGGCATAAATGTCTCATAGTATTAGTTCTTACTACACTTATGTTATCAAAGTGTCCAGGTTATTTTACTCTATACCCTCTAATTTTTTATGATACAAAATTTACAAGTTTGTCTCTAATTTACATACCTAATATTAATTTATTTGGAAACAAAGGTCCAAGACCAAACAGTAAACCACCATAGCCACATCCAACATCTATTATTTAAACTTTTTTTTATTATAGATTATAAACTCTTTTTTCTTCATAGAAAGATGGATGCTAAATAGTATTGCAATAGGCTTTATGATTTTATTCTAAAGTTTCTCCAAAATGAAGAGGATAGTGAGATTTCCAATCTACATATGTATGATGAGAAGGAAATGGGAATGGAGTGGTATTAAGTGGATTAATATGTGCCCTCATTCTATAATCTTTTTTCTTAGGAATGAAGCATTACGATTTAATTTGTTTTCTGGTACCTTAATCATTATCTGATGATTAATCTTATTCTTTTCTTTATCTTTTGTTTTATCTTTTCATAAAAGAAATATTAATTATATCAAATTATAATCAACATTTA
>Ga0169931_10004666_pt1 | contig 21210 bp, 20 predicted proteins | sample Kivu_15m_20L_FD_129675 | JGI IMG/M metagenome (GOLD analysis project Ga0169931, IMG submission 129675) | Freshwater microbial communities from Lake Kivu, Western Province, Rwanda to study Microbial Dark Matter (Phase II) - Kivu_15m_20L... | ecosystem: Environmental > Aquatic > Freshwater > Lake... | reverse complement strand
TGGCCGACGCCGGCGGTCCCGTTCGGCAAGGCCGGTGTCGCGCTGGGGCTTCAGGACAAGTGACGCATCAAGAGTAGAGGTCGCTCGCTCCGCGAGCGACCATTGGCGGTACGAGTAACGAAGGCGTGATTGCAAGCGCCAATGGCAACTCGCGGAGCGAGTCGCCTACTCTTGAAGACCGGAACCAACCATCAGGGGCGCGCGTGCCGCACCTCGGGCTGATCGGGCCGCTGGCCGCGTGGGAACTGCGGCGGCTCGCGCGCCGCGGGACCGCGCTCCGCGTGCGGCTCGTGTTCCTCTACGCGGTGCTGCTCGCGCTGGGCGCGTTCGCGTCGGCGTGGTTCTACCCGCTCCCGCTCGCCGACGCGCTCTTCGACTTCGGCTCGCGGCGCGTCTCGCCCGCAGAGGCGGCGCGGTTCGCCGACGCCTTCGCCCTCGTGCTCCTCGAAGCGCTCTTGGTGGTCGCGGTGGCGGTCACGCCGGCGCTCGCGGCCGGTGCCGTGGCCGAAGAGAAAGACCGCGACACCCTTCCGCTGCTGCTCACCACGCAACTCACCGATTCCGAAATCGTATTCGGCAAGGCCGCGGGGCGCGCCGCGTTCGTGCTGTTCGCGGTCCTCTCCGCGGTGCCGGTGCTGGCGCTGGTGCGGCCGTTCGGCGGCGCGAGCGCGCCGGCGCTCGCGGTCGGGTTCGCGCTGGTGTGCGGAACGGTGCTGCTGTGCGCGGCGCTGGGCGTAAGCGCCGCGTGCCGCGCGCCGGACTTGCGCTCCGCGACCGTGCGCGCCTACGGGCGCACCGCCGTCTTCGTGTGCGGCGGGTTCGTGCCGCCGGTCGTGTTCTTCAGCCCCTTCGCGGTGCTCCTGTGGGTTCACGCCGAGCAAGACCCGCGCGCGCTTCCGTTCGGCGCGTTGTACGCACTCGCTCAGGCTGCGCTGGCGTTCGGGATCGTGTGGCGGGCGGCGCGCGCGCTCCGGTTGCGCGACGCCACCGCCGGCCCGCCGCCGCACAGCGCGTTCCCCGATCCGCCGAAGCCGGCACCGCCGCCGCTGGTGCAACCCGAACGCGCGCCGCGGCACGACCGCCCGCCGGTGTGGGACGCCGACCCGGTGCTGTGGAAGGACCGCCACGCGCCGCGCCCGGCGTGGGCGCTTCCCCGCACCGCCCGCGCGACCGGTGCGCTGGTCGCCGCGCTCGCGGCGCTGTTGTTCCTCGGCGGGGCGTGGCAAGTGGCGCAGCGCGCCGGGCGCGCGTTCGACCCGGCCGAAGCCGAACGGCAGGCGAACCGCCCCGCGCCGCCGGACAGTGCGAGTTGGTTCCTCGCGGCCGCCGCGGTGTTCGCCGCGGGGCGGTACTTGCTGCCGCTCGCGGTCGGGCTGAGCGCCGCGGTCGCCGGCGAACGGTTCCGTCGAACGCTCGACCCGCTGCTGTGCACCGAGTTGGACCGCGCGGCGCTCTTGCGCTCGAAGTTGCTCGCGGAGACGGAACGCGCCCGCGGCGCGGCGGCGGGTGCGGTGGTCGCGGCCGGCGGCGCGTTCGCGGCGGACGGCGGGCCGCTCCTCGGCGCGTCCGCGGCGCTGCTCATGCTGTGCGTGTTCGGGCTGGTGATCGGAGTCGGCGCGCTGCTCACGGTACGGTGCGCGAGCGACGCGCGCGCGTTCCGGTTGCTGCTCCCGGTTGCGGTGGTCGCGGCCGGGTGGCCGGTGGGCGTGTGGGCCGGTGCGGTTCAAGGCGACCTGCTCGAAGTGCCGCCGAAGGTGCTCGCGGCGACACTGCTCGGAGCGTCGACCGCGTGCGCGCTCACCGGGGCCGCGTGCCGCCTACTCGCGGCCCGCGAACTCGCCCACAGCGGCTGAGGGCACGGCGCTGGTGACACGGGCCGGAACGCCCGTGCCACCATTCAACAGCCAGAAGGGCGGGGCACTCACTTCGCGGGGAACTTGGCCGGGTCGGTCACGAGCGGATCGAGCGGGTCGCCGTTCAGCGCCTTCAGGAACAGCACCAAGTTCGCCTTCTCGTCGGCCGTCAGGTTCAGCTTCAGAGGGATAATGGGCTTGTTGGTGGGGCCGTAGGTCTTCACCGCGGGGTCGAGTTTCTGCCCGGCGGCGCGGGCCTTGATGTACGCCTCTTCCGCCGCGAGGTCGCGCATGTTCGGGCTGAGCCACGCGTTCACGTTGCCGCCGCGGTCGTACAACTCCACCACCTGCTCCAGCGTCTTCTCGTCGCCGCTGTGCATGTACGGCCCGCTCGAAAGCAGACCGCGGGTGCCCGGCGTCTTGAACGCGCCGACGAGCGCGGGGTCTTTGTGCCCGGTGGGCAGCGGGAGGAACCGGCCGAACTCGTCGGTCGCCAGCGCGCCGTCTTTCGCGCCGACGCCGAGGTTGTGGAACCCGTGGTCGGTGTAGGTGTCGCCGGTGTGGCAGTTCGAGCACCGCGCCTTGCCGAAGAACAGGTCGCGGCCGTTCAGCAACTTCTTTCCGAAGTCGTCGGCCTTACCGGCGTCCTTCTCCGCGTCCAAACCGAGGTCTTTGAGGGCCGGTCCTTTCGCGGCGAACTCGGCCTTCAGTGCCGCGGCGTAGTCTTCGCTTTTCAGCACGAACTTACCGGTTTCCTCTTCGGTCACGCGCTTCCGCATCAGCACTTCGGCGCGGTCGTGCAGGCTGTCGCCGAGCAGCACCGTGCGCTCGTAGGTGGCGATGGCCTTCGCGGCGGCGTCGCGGGTGGGCGCGTGCCCGAACACCGCGTTGAACGCCGCCACGAGTTCTGGTGTCGCCCGGATGCGCGCCACGGCCTCTTCCCACGCGTCCTTCTTGCCGCCGAACATCTCCTTGTTGTTCCCGACCGGGCCTTGCGCTTGGTCTTCCAGCGACGCCGCGCGGCCGTCCCAGAACTGGAACCGGTTGTACGCGCTGTTGTACACCGTGGGCGAGTTGATCGGGCCGATCGCGCCGCCGATCCCGGTGGACGACTTCTTGCCGTCGCTGAACCCCTTGTCCGGGGCGTGGCAGGTGGCGCACGCGACCGTCCCGTCGGTCGAGAGAATCTTGTCGAAGTACAGCTTCTTGCCGAGCACCCACTTCTCCACGGTCATCGGGTTTTCGGCCGGTACGCGCGGGGCTTGGGTGAGACCGAGCGGCACGCGCAGTTTCACCACCTTGCGCGTCACCTTCGCCCCGGTCGGGGGGTCGGTGTCCACTTGGGTGCCTTCGGTCCAGAAACCCTTGAGGGTCTTCCACTCGGGCTGATTGCTCGTCACGAACACCATCGGCACGGTGTCCTTGAACGGCGTCATCTTCGATTCGTCGGGCAGCAGAAAGTCGGCGGGTTCGAGTTTGGGCTGAGCGGATGCCGGCGACGCGGCGAGCAGCAAAGTGAATGCGGGAGTGAACAGGCGGAACGTCATTGAGCCGACCTCGGGAGTGCGGGAACGGGGTGGGAGCGCGCGGGGCGGGAGAGTATCGTTAGGTTCGGCCCGCGTGCGAGTCAACGCGCGCCGCCATCGGTCGCGCGTTCTTCACGCATCGGCTCGGACGATGGAAGCGCCGCGAGCAGATCGGAAACGGGCGAGCGGTCGGTCGGGTCCGCGGACGGCCGCGCGAGCACCACGCGCCGGTCGCGCGCGAGCCCGAAGTCGCCACCGAGTTGCAGCAGGTCTTCGCCGGCGTACGGCGCGCGCACGCGGTACCCGCGGAACATGGCGCGCAAGTAGCCCCACAGCACCCGCGGGTTGAAGAACGTGCGCCACTTGGCCCGTTCCAGCCCGAACGCGGCGTACGCGCGGCGCTCCGGGTCGCACGTCAGCGGTACGCCCCAGTTCGTGCGCTCCGCGTAGTGAGCGAGCCACTTCGGTTGCGCTTGGGTGATGACCAAAACGGAGCACCCGCGGGCCGCGAGTTGCTCGCGGGCGGCTACCACCTCACCGAGGTGGGCGTTGCACGCGATTCAGGCGAGGTGCCTCAGGAACACCACCAGCAGGAACTCGGACGTGCAAAACGCGGACAGCCGCGCGGCGGAGCCGTCCGCGAGCAGCAGTTCGACGTCCGGCGCGGTGTCGCCAACGTGCATCGGTTCACCCCAACGGCGCACGGAGCGCCCGCACGAACGCGGTCACGTCCGAAAGCGCCTTCGCGCGGTCGGTGGCGGCGACTTCGAGGTGCCGCACCACGGCGCTGCCCACGATCACGCCGTCGGCGATCTCGCGCAGTTCGGCCACCTGTTCCGGCTTGCTCACCCCGAACCCGACGCACAGCGGGAGGTCTGTTAGTGTGCGCAGCTGCGCGAGTTGCTCGCGCAGCGCGGCGGGGAGCGCGTCGCGCGCGCCGGTGATGCCCACCACGCTCACCACGTACACGAACCCGCTGCACGCCTTCACCACCTTCGCCGCCCGCTCCGGCGAAGTCGTGGGCGTAACGAGGAGGATCAGCTTGAAGTCGCGGTCGCGCGCGAGTTGCGACAGGTCTTCGGCTTCTTCTACGGGAACGTCCGGGACGACGCACCCGCTCAGGCCGGCGGCGCGGGCCGCGTCCATGAACGCGCCCGGCCCCGCGCGGTACATGAGCGAATACGACGCCATCGCGACGAGCGGCGCGCCCCAACCGGGCCGCGCAGTGACTTGCTTCAACGACGCGAACACGTCCGCGGTTTTCAGGTGCTTGTCGAGCGCGCGCGTGTACGACGCTTGAATGACCGGGCCGTCGGCGATGGGGTCGGAGAACGGGAACCCGATCTCGAACAGGTCCGCGCCTGCGTCGGCGAGCGCCGGGAGCAGGTCGCGGGTGAAGGCGAGGTCCGGGTCGCCGGCGGTCACGAACGGCATGAGCGCCGCGCGCTTGGCGGCTCGCGTGCGCGCGAAGAGAGCGTCGATGAGGTTCATGCGGCAAATGATACGGGGCGCGCCGCAGAGCAAGAAGACGAAGGAGCGGTACGAATTGGTGGCACAGACCAGAAAGCCCGCGCCACCGAACGCGCTTACTTCCGCCCCAACTTGGTAACGGACGGATCGCGGAGCGGAACCGCGGTCGGCGGGGCCTTCAGCGTGCCAAGGAACGCCACCACCGCGGCCTTGTCCGCCGGTGGTAGGCTCTCGAACCGCTCGGTCACGCGCTTCGCGTCGCCGCGGTGCTGCTTGATCGCCGCGAGCAGCGTGGGCGCGCGGCCGTCGTGCATGTACGGGGCCGAGTCCGCGACGCCCCACAGCGGCGGCGTCTTCCACTCGCTCGGCTTCGGCTCGTGGTCCGGGCGCGGCGGCAGTTGCAGTTGCGGCGGCGGCTCGTTGTAGTTCCCACCGCCGCCGCCACCACCGCCCGGCGGGTGCGGGTCTTCGAGGGTGTAGAGCAGGAAATCGCTGTACACCCCGCGCACGCCGCCCAAGTCCGGGACGTGGCAGATCGCGCAGCCCACTTCGCGGAACAGGTCTTTCCCGCGCGCCTCGTTCCCCACTTCGACCGGCTTCGGCAGCGTCTTCACGAACGACACGAGCGCGCCGAACTGCTCGCGGGTCAGGTCCGGTTGTGGGTCGTCGCCGTCCTTCGCACCGAGCGGCTTCGCCTGCGGAACGCCCGGCACGCCGAGGCCCAACTCGTTCGAGCACGCCGCCGCGACGAACTCCTTGAGCGAGGCAAACTGCCCCTTCCAACCGAACTTGCCCACACCTCCCGCGACGTGCCGCACGCGCCCAACGGGGACGTTGTCGAACTCGCCGGTCAGTTCGCGGCGCAGGGTGCGCAGCCCGCGGTTGCGCGCGTTCTTCAGGATCGCGCGATCGGAAATGAGGTCGATCCACCCGGCTCCGAACAGCGCCGTGGTTTGCACCGGTTGCGTGGTCACGGGGTCGAAGTCGGGAATCGTCGTGGTCGTGGGGCAGTGCGGGTCGCTGCTGCGCGTGGTGCGGCCCTTCACCATCGGGAACAGCGCGCTCAGTTTGCGCGGGGTCTCTTTGTCCGCGGGGTTCGTGCTGAAGTTGTGGAGCGTGCCGGTGTGGAATTCGTGATCGCCGGGCCGCGGTTGCACCTCGAAGCTCATCGCGTTGTGCTCGTTCGCGCCGCCGCCGCCCACCCCGCCTTGGAAGTGGCACGCGACGCACGACCGCGCGTTGAACACCGGTCCGAGGCCGTCGCCCTGTGCGAGCGGGTCGTTCGCGGTCCACTGGTGCTCGAACAGGTCGCGCCCGTGTTCGACCTCCGCGGCCTTCGCGGTCGGCCCCCAGACGATGGGCAACCCGTCGGAGAAGAACGTCCAATACCCGGCGACGGCGAACACCGCGACCGCGGCATAAACGACCATCCGGCGCTGACCGGCGAGCGTGTGGCGCGACATTGTGCGACTCCGCGCGAGAGACCGGGACCACAGAGAGAACGGCGGACCGGGACGGGCGTTTCACGCCGATTACCGCGCGGGAGCAAGAGGAAAACGGGCGCGGGCCGCGCTGGTGGCGCGGCCCGCGGCGGGGGTCGGTGCTCGCGCGCCGGCCTTACACCACTTCGGTGCTTTCCTTCGCGGCCCACTCGCGCAGCATCTTCATGCCGCGCACGTTGATCTGCCGCACCCGCTCCTTCGTGATGCCGAAGTGCTGGCCGATCTGCTCGAGCGTCATCTCCTGCGAGCCGTCCAGCCCGGTGCGCATGCGGATCACGTCGCGGGTCCGCGCGTCCAAGTGTTCGAGCAGCTTGTTCACCCGCGACCGGGCCGCGTCCGCGAGCGCCAGCGCCTCTTGCTCGTCGCTCCGCACGTCGGCTTTCGCCTCGAACAGCTCGTCGTGCCCGGTCATGTACCGCTGCTTGTGCGTCTTCGAGTCCGGGATGCTGCGGGCGAAGTTCTTCATGATCGCCCACGTCGCGTAGGTGCTGAACTTGTTGCCGCGAGCGTAGTCGAACTTCTCCACCGCCCGCATCAGCGACAGGTTGCCGTCGCTCACGAGGTCGTCGATGTGTTCGCCCGCGCTCAGCCGCTGCTTCGCTTGGGCGTACACGAGCCGCTGGTTGCAGTTGATGAGCAGGTCGCGGCACGAGCGCACGCCCTGTTTCAGTTCGTCGATCTTCAGCAGGTCCGCGACGCGGGCCTTCGCGGGGTCAAGCGCCTCTTGCGCCTTGTTCAGTTGGTGCTTCAGGAAGTTCATCTTCCGAAACACGTGCTGCTCTTGCTCCTTCGTGAGGAGCGGCCACTCGTACAGGTGCGCCATGTGCGCGGGTACGTCCTTCGGCGCGCTCTTGGCGCTCCGCTTGGCCTCGAACTCGGCCTTACCGGGCATCTCGGCGACGATCTCCGCTTCCTTCGACTGGTCGTCGAAGTCGGCGTTGTAGATGTAATCGACCGGGGTGCGGACCAGCTCCTTCGCGCGCACTTCGTTGACCACGCGATACATCGTGTTCCGCGTGCGCCCGAACCGTTTCGCGATGGTATTCACGGTGTCCCCCGTTGGTTTGGCGTTCTTTAAGTCGTCGTTGTGACGCATCTTCGCGTCGAACACTTCGCGCTTCGCTTCGTCGGTGAGCGGACCCGCGTTCGGGAAAATCGCCGCTTCCGGGTGGGTGCGGTCGAAGTTCTTGATCGTGTACCGCACCGCCTCCGGACTGCGCTGGAGTTGCGCGGCGATCCGCTTGCTCACGTCGGTGAGCGTGCCACCGGCATCCCGCAACTCGCGCGCCAACCGCAGGATGTCCTCTTTCTCGCTCTCGGTCAGGTGGCTGAACTTCGCGCCCTTTTCCACGAGCGCTTTGTGTTCGGCGACGAACCGTTCCACGGCCGCGGCCGGGAACCCGAGTTGGCTCCGGCCGTTCACCTTCACGCGCCGCGCGCTCAGCCCCTTCACCCGCCACCGCGAGATGGTCTTGGTGCTCACGTTGAACTTCTTGCTCACCTCTTCGAGTGTGAGGAGCGGTTCGACCGACGCGCCGGCCGGCACCGCCGGGAGCGAGCGCTCGAGCCGGCGCACGAACAGCTCGAGGTCGTGCTTCAGGTCCGCGCCGGGAATCAGCAGGTCGGCGTGCGCGTCGGACCGGTACTCGGTGACGCGGAAGCAGACGTACTGGTACGGGTAGTTGCGGCCCGCTTCGACTTCGCCGAACAGCTTCTGCGCGGCGGCGATCTGGGCCTGACGGCGCGGCGGCGGCGCGAACCGCGTCTGCTGTTCGGTCAGTTCCCGTAGTGCTTCGGTTTTGAACTCGCTCACCGGCTCCTCCCGGCCGCGGGCGAAGCGCCCGCTGGTGTGGCTCTACTTGTATCTGAACGCCGTTTCACTTGAACGCGGCGCTAAGATTCGTCAAACGGATCTGTTCTGTTATTCGCACAACTCCGGTGCGGATTTGGGAGTTTTTCGTCCCCGCGCCACACCGGATACTACCACCCGCGAACGGCCGCCCTTACCCGACAGCCGCGAACCAGACTTGACGTGTTCTGACGGTATAGATACGTCAGACTCGCTCTCAGGTTCGCGGGCCGGTGTAACCGGACACCGTCGGCCCACTCTGTCGCGGGCGATTTCCTCCCAATGCACGTCGCTTGCCAATGTTTTGACGATTTCCGATCTCCGTCTCTTCATTCGCCGCTAACCCTTGCGCAACTCTAAGTTGCGTTCGCAATCTTGTCGAATCGCGCCACGCGCGAACGCGAATTGTGCTTCCGGGTTGGCGTCTTTTCCGCTTCCGTCGCTCCTTTTTGCAACTGCATTTGTGCGACTTACGTGAGCGGGGCGCTGACACCAAGTGACCCGCAAGTTGCGCAACCGTTACAGCTTGCGCCGCCCCCGAAGAGAACCGATTTTCGCCTCAAGTTTGCGCCAAACCGCGGCGGGAACCGGGGTAAAATGTCGCGCGCCGGTACGAAGAACCGGCCGCAGTACTTCGGGGCCTTCCCATGCGCACGGCTTCGTTCTGGCTCGCGTTCCTCGCGTTCGGCGGTACCGCGGCGGCGCAGGAAATCGCGCTCAGCGAACCGTTTAAGCCCGGTCACACCACGAAAGTCGAGATTCAAGTGAAGGTGACAGGGAAGCTCGCGCTTCCTTCAACCGAAAAGGGGAAGATCGGGCAACTGGTCGAACTCTCCGGCACGAGCAAACTCGCCTACGAAGAGCGCGTGCTGTCCCCGGATGACGCCGACACGCAGAAGGTGGTTCGCGCCTACCGCGACGTGGACTTCGCGCGCACCGTGGGCACCGCGAAGCAGGACGCCGGGATTCGCCCCTCGGTGCGCCGTATGGTGCTGATTCGCACCGGCACCAAGAAAGCGCCGTTCTCTCCGGACGGCCCGCTGACGTGGGGCGAGATCGACGTGGTGCGCACGGACGTGTTCAACGCCGCGCTGGTTCCCGGCTTGCTCCCGGCGAACGCGGTGAAGCCCGGGGCGACGTGGAAGGCCAGCGCCGCGGCCGTGCAGGAACTCACCGATATGGAGAAGGTGGAAGAGGGCGCGCTGACTGTGGAGTTCGTGGGCGTCGCCAAGCCCGAAGGCAAGCAACTCGCGCGCTTGAAACTGAGCGGCACGCTTCGCGGCGTGAACGAAGACGGCCCGAACAAGCAAACCGTGACCGGCACCGCGTACTTCGACCTCGACCGCGGGTTCCTCACGTACCTGTCCGTTCGCGGCACGAAGGAATTGCTCGACGGGATGGGCCGCGCGGTGGGCGTAGTGGAAGGGCAGTTCAGCATGACGCGCGCCCCGGTCGCGCAGATGCCCGCGGACCTCTCGGACGCTTCGCTCCGCGACCTCGACCTGAAACCCGGCAGCGAGAACACGCTGCTCCTCTACGACAACGCCGACCTCGGCGTGCGTTTCCTGCACCCGCGAGGTTGGCGCGTCGGTGCGGTGCAGGGCAACCAAGTGACGGTCGACCACGCCCGCGGCGCGGGCCTGCTCGTCACGGTGGAACCGCCGGCGAAGGTGCCGACCCCGGAAGACCTGCTAAAGGAATCGCTCGGCGTGTTGGAGAAGCAGAAGGCGACCGTGACCGCGCAAGAGAAGCCGCAGCGCGTGCGCAAGGAACCGGTGACACTCGACCGCTTCTCCGTGGACGCGACCGTGGGCAAGAACGCGCTGCGCCTCGAATACGCGGTCCTAAAGCAAACCGACGGTGGCGCAACAGTAGCCGCAACCCTTCCCGCCGACGACGAAGCGTTGCGCCCCGAAGTCGCCCGCATCGTGCGCAGCCTGAGCGTGACGAAAGTGATCGAGAAGTAGCCATGAGCGAAACCGAATGGCTGGCATGGGCCATCGATCCAGAACTCATGCTCAGGCACTTGCCAACCATCGGCGCGGTCAGTGACCGCAAACTCCGCTTGTTTGCGGTCGCGTGCTGTCGGCATGCGATCTTGGTGTCGCAGATTCGACCGCTCACGGAACCGTTCGTTGATGCGGCGGAGCGCTTCGCCGACGGCGCGATGACGCTGACCGAATTGGGAACCGTTCAGTGCCGTGCAGTACAGCCGACCGAAGAGTCCCGTACCAAATCGACACTCCACCACGCCTGTTGGAACGCCGCCGAAACACAGATGGACGTGGGTGCTGCCGACGCTGCCGCTATGAACTCGGCATGGGGCGCGACACAGGCCGGGACTATGATGCCAGACGATGGCGGTTTGAGTGCGGCGCGGCTTGTCGCAGAACAAGCCGCTCAGTGCGCCTTGCTGCGGGACATCTTCGGGAACCCGTTCCGCCCAGTCGCCTTCGATCCCGCGTGGCGCACCGAGACCGCGGTCGCGCTCGCGCGGCAGATGTACGATTCGCGCGAGTTCTCTGCGATGCCGATTCTCGCGGACGCGCTCCAAGACGCCGGGTGCGACAACCCCGCGATCCTCGACCACTGCCGCGACGCGAACCAACCGCACGTCCGCGGCTGCTGGGTCTGCGACTTGGTGCTTGGGAAGGAATAGAAAGACAGGCGCATACTACGCGAAGAGGAGCGCGATGGAGTTCCGCATTCACGAAGACGCCCGCGCCGAATGGGAACGGGTGTGCGAGCGATGGGGAACGGACGCGGCCCGGCGCTGGTTGCGCGAACTCTGTAACTGGCTCCGCGCACACGGCGGCGCACCGCCGGAAGCTGTGGCCCATCCGGGCGTGCCGGGCGGCTATTGGCTGCTGTTCGGCGAAGTCGGTGTGGTGTACACACTCCGCGAATCACCGCTACCGGCCCGCGGGTGGTGGGACGTGGTTCGACTGATCCGCCGTTGGTGGCGCGGGCGCACGAGCCGGGTAATCTTCACGAGGTTCGATCTGCCGGGCTTTCCGGGGGTTCGAGAACCTCTTCCACACTAAACGAGCGTTCGGGCGTTTCAGCGCGGCGGCGCAATTCGGCGAGGAGTTCCGGGGATGCGGAACGCAGCGCCCGTTCCGTGCGCTCGCGGGCGTCCGTGGGAGGAGCGTAAACCACCACTTCGCCTGTCGCGTCACCCATCCTCACGGGCGTACCAGACGCGCCCACCAGTTCGCGCGCGAGGCGCACGAGCAGCAATTTCTTCGCTTCCACGCTCAGATGATCGGTTGCCGGTAGCTCCGCGGTTGCGGGAAGTTGTGCGGTAGACATCGAACGGCCCTCGCGGTTGCTTCTCACCATCATACCGCTTTTTCGCGCGAAAGAGTGCGGCTTCGCCCGCTTCTGCGAGCGCACGCGGCACGCGCACCCGCGTCGCAGCGGAAACGCGCTTGACACTCGCGCCCAACTTCGGACTGTTGAAGGAATCACGTCCGGTGCTGTGACCCCCGGAGGCGCGCGTGCGGGTTCTACTAGCGGCGAGCGAGGTGGCCGGGTTCGCCAAAACCGGCGGGCTGGCCGACGTGGCCGGTTCTCTGCCCCGCGCGCTCGCGGCCCGCGGCGATACCGTCGCGGTCGTCATGCCGCTCTACAACGCGTGTCGCAAGCAGCCGGTCGAGCGCACGAACATCGTGCTCCCGGTGCCGATGGGCGACCGCGTGCTCGCGTGCCGCGTGTTCCGCTCGCGGTTGCCCAACTCCGACGTGCCGGTGTTCCTCATCGAACACGCGCCGTTTTTCGAGCGCGACGACCCGCGCGCCGGTCGCGGGCTGTACCAGCAGCGCGTGAACGGCAACCAAACCGACTACTGGGACAACGGCGCGCGGTTCGTGTTCTTCTCGCGCGCGGTGCTGGAACTCGTGCCGCACCTCGGCTTCGCACCAGACATCTTGCACGCGAACGACTGGCAAACGGGCCTCGTGCCGGTGTTCCTGAAGGAACTGTATCGCGGCGTTCCGGGCTACCAGCGGCTGCGGTCGGTGTTCACGATCCACAACATCGCGTATCAGGGATCGTTCCCGCGCGAACTGATGAACTTCACCGGGCTGCCCGCGTGGCTGTACAACCCCGGGCAACTCGAACACTGGGGCTTCAACTTCTTGAAGTCCGGGATCGTGTTCGCGGACATGGTGAACACCGTTAGCCCCACCTACGCGCGCGAAATCCAGACCGCAGAGTTCGGGTACGGTCTCGAAGGGCTGCTCGCGTCGAATCACTGGAAGCTGTGGGGCATCGTCAACGGCTGCGACTACGACGAGTGGAACCCCGCGACCGACAAACTGATCGCGTCCAAGTTCGACACGAAAACGGTCTTCGAGAACAAGCCGCTCTGCAAGGCGGACGTGCAGCGCCGGTTCGCCATCGCCGAGGACCCGAAAGCGCCGGTGCTCGGCCTCGTGGCGCGCCTCGCGCACCAGAAGGGCGTGGACTTGGTGCTCGCCGCGGCCCCGGGCCTGATCGACATGGGGTGCCAACTCGTCGTCCTCGGCGACGGCGACCGCGACCTGCAAACCGGCCTTCAGTACCTGCGCGACAAGCACCCGGACCGCGTCGGCGTGTACTTCGGGTTCAACGAAACGCTGGCGCACGCGGTGGAAGCGGGCAGCGACCTGTTCCTGATGCCGAGCCGCTACGAGCCGTGCGGGCTGAACCAACTCTACAGCCTGCGGTACGGCACGCCGCCGATCGTGCGCGGCACCGGCGGCCTCGCGGACACCGTCGTGAACGCGACACTGGAGAACCTCGCCGACAATCGCGCGACCGGGTTCGTGTTCGGCGACTACAGCGCGCACGCGCTCTACGAAACCGTGCGCTGGGCGGTGACGCTCTACCGCGACCGGCCCGCGCAGTTCCGCCAGATCGTGCGCACCGCGATGGCCCAAGACTGGAGTTGGAACCGCAGCGCCGACACCTACGAACGGCTGTACCAGCGCGCGCAGGGAATGTGACCGCGGCCGTCCCGGCCGCACGTCTGCACTTGGAAGACACGCCTCTTCCGGATCGCTGAATCCGTTGTTCGACGTGCGGCCGGGACGGCCGCGGTCCCGGGGCGCTTGACGCGCTCCGCGTTCGCGGTATGCTGCCGGTGTTCCCTTCCGAACCGTCGCTTCCGTCGAAGCGGCACGCGATTGACGCTGAACACTTGGCTGGCGGCGCACGCCGCGTCCGACGTCGAAAACCTGCTCCTTGAACTGACCGACCGCAAACTGCACTTCCTCACGGCCGCGTTCTTGCGGCGCGTGTGGGACGATTTGCCGTCCGACCACACCCGCGCCGCGGTGGAAGCGACCGAAGCGTTCGCGTCGGGCCGCATCTCAGCGAACGAACTCGCGCGCCTGCGCTCGGTCGATCTGCTCGAATCCGGCGAGGCGCTGTGGCTCGGGCGCGCCGACTCGTGGCGCGTCGGGCAACTGGTGGGGCTGTGGGGTTGCTGCGAAGACTGCGATCGCAACGCGGTAGAGTACGAGTGTCGCGCGGTGAGCAAGCCCGGCGGGCTACCGGAAGTGCGCGAAGCGCTTGGCGATCCGCGAGCACTCGTCGCGTCCGCGGCCGTGTTCGCGCGCGAACTGGTGACGTGGAAGGCCGGCGCGGAAGCGGAGCGCGCCGAAGCGGAGGCGCAGTTCCGGTTGTTCGAGGAGATCGTCGGCCCGCGGTGGCTGCCGCCGCAGCGGCACCAGTGGCGCACCGCGGACGCGAAGGCGCTCGCCCGCGCCATCGACCGCACGCGGAACTTCGGCGCGCTCCCGATCCTCGCGGACGCGCTGCAAGAAGCCGGGTGCGAAGACGAGCGCGTGCTGTCGCACTGTCGCGGCCCGCACGAACACGTCGCGGGGTGCTGGGTGGTGGATATGGTGCTGGGCTACGCCTAAACGACGCGGCCCTTATCCAACCGAAGCGTTCGGGACACGCCCACTGGCAATTCCGCGGGATCGTGCGTCACGAACAGCAGCGTTTGCTCCGGGGTCAGTTCGCGTGCGAGCCATTCGCGGCACTGTGCCACGAGCGCGGTGTCCATCCCCTGAAACGGCTCGTCGAGGATGAGCAGCGGCGGGCGCTTCACGAGCGCGCGAACGAACAGCACGAGCCGCTGTTCGCCCGTACTGAGCTGCCGGAACGCACGGCCGAGGAGGTGATCCGCACCGAGCACCGCGAAGAGGTCGCGCACGCGAGCGGACTGCTCCGGTGTGGTCGGTTGGTCCGCGAGGCCATCGAAGAACCCGGTCGCGGCGGCGCGCTCCGCGCTCAGCGGTTCGTTGAAGTACAGGTGCAACTCCGGCGACAGCAGCCCGACGTTCCGCTTCACGTCCCAGATCGTTTCGCCGCTACCGCGCCGCCGCCCGAACAGCCGCACGTCGTTCGAGTACGCCTGCGGGTGATCGCCGCACAGCAGGCTCAACAGCGTCGATTTGCCGCTCCCGTTCGGGCCGAGCACCGCCCACCGCTCGCCGGCGCGCACCTCCCACGACACCGAATCGAGGATCGTGTGCCCCGCGTGCCGCACGGTGACGTTGCGCAATTGAATGACCGGCGGCGGAAGCGTGCTGCTGAGCGGAGCAGCCGGCCCGAGGCGCAACACGTTCGTCGCCCACGCCGGCACCGCGTCTTCGCGGCAGATGAGCACCACACGCGCACCGCAGCGCACCATGTCGCCGAGTAGCGCGCTCAGGTCGGCGCGGGCCGCGGCATCAAGGCCGATGAACGGGTCGTCCAGCACCAGCAGTTCCGGTTGCGCCAGCAGCGCACGCGCCAATCGCGCGCGGCGCGTCTGGCCGTTCGAGAGTGTCATGAACCACTGGTGCAGCAGCGCCGAAAGGCCGAACCGCTCGCACACTTCGGCGCGCGCGGCTTCGGTCGCGCTGGTGCCGGTCTTCAGGAACGTGTCGAGTGTCAGCGGGTCGTCACTCGCGCTGTCCGCGAACTCGAACCGCTGCTGGTAGTAGCGCCCGGCGTAGCTGAAGAGGCGCGAGTCCTCTTTGAACGAAACGTGCGCCACCGCTTGTGAGGGGTAATCAGCCGCACGCCCGGCTGCGCGCAAGCGCTCGAACAGCGGCCACTTCAGTTCGCCCCCGCGAACGAGGTGCTTGCCGAGCAGCGTCTCCGCGAGCGTCGTTTTGCCGCTCCCGGTGGGGCCGACGACGGCCCACGCTTCGCCCTCGCGGAACGACCAGTTGAGGTTCTCGAACGCGGGGTGCGCGCCGCGCAGAACGGTCGCGTTCGTGAGTTCGAACACGATCATGCCGGCGGAATCCCGTGTTGGAGCAGTTCGTCCGCGCCTTCGGCGAGCAGCATTCCGGCGAGTTCCTGCCCGAGCGCGAGCGGTGCGGTCTGCGGGCCGGTGTGAGTCGCTACCACGCGCCGCGCGCCGTCCGGCGAAAGCACCGCCCCGCGCACCGTGAGAACGCCGTCGAGCGCGTAAGAAGTCGCGCCGATCGGCACGAGACAGCCGCCGCCGAGCGCGTACAGCATCGCGCGTTCGGCTTGCACGCGGGCGTAGGTTTCCGCGCACCGGATCGCTTCGATTGCGGCCCGCGCGCGCGAATCGTCGGCCCGGCACTCCAACCCGATCGCGCCCTGCCCCACCGCGGGCAGCATCCAGCGCGCGTCCAGCACCTCCGCGATGCGATCCGCGAGGCCGAGCCGCACGAGACCGGCTTCCGCGAGGACGATCGCATCGAGGTTCTGTTCGTCCAACTTGCGGAGCCGCGTATCGACGTTACCGCGCAGTTCGATCAGCTTCAAATCCGGGCGGCGGTTCAGCACCATCGCGCGGCGGCGCAGCGAACTCGTGCCCACTGTCGCGCCGTTGGGCAGGTCGTCGAAGCGCGCGTGCTTGCGCGACACGAACGCGTCGCCGGTGGGGCCGCGCGCCGGCACGCCGACCAGTTCGAGCCGCGGTTCCGGGAGCGTGGGAAGGTCTTTGAGGCTGTGAACGGCGATGTCCGCGCGGCCGTCCAAGAGCGCGTTCTGAATCGCCTTCGTGAACACGCCGAAGCCGCCCATCGCGCTGAGCGCGGAGGCTTGGTCGCGGTCGCCGTGCGTTTCGATCTGAACGAGTTCGACCGGGCCGCACACCGGCCGTAGTAGGGCCGAAATGTGCCGCGCCTGCCAGAGCGCGAGCGGGCTGCCGCGGGTGCCGAGTTTCAGCGGGTTCATAGCTTCGGTGCGTTGTTCGCGGTGAGCCAGTCGCGCAAGCGCGCCCGCACTTCGGCGGGCGGCACGGTGCCGGTTTCGAGGCGCAGCTTTTCGACCGGGTCGGTCTTCGCGCGCTCCAGCGCGAGCCACACCGGGTTCAGGCGCTCCGGATCGTTCGCGGAGCGCGGGAAGACGTGCCAGTGCAAGTGCGGCACGAGATTGCCGAGCAGTTCGCAGTTCAACTTGTGCGGTTTGAAACAGGCGTCGATGGCTTCGGCGAGCGTCGCCATTTCGTTCAGGAACGCGCCGCGGGTCGCACCGAGGTGGTGCAGTTCGGTGGCGTGCACGCGCGACACGAGGACGCAGTACCCGGTGTAGAACTGCCACGGCCCGACGAGCGCGACCGCGTGCGGGAACTGCCACACGATCTCGGCTTCGCTCCAGCCGTTCGCGCTGCCGATCGGCACGGCGAGCTTCGCGCAGAACGGGCAATCCGGTTGCGGGTTCATGCGAGTATGGTAGCGGAAACGCGAACGGGCGGCGCGCCGGTGAAGCGCGCGGCCCGTTGGTTGTGTGCGTGGGGTCAGCGGTTAGAAGTCGCCGCCACCGCCGTAGTCGCCACCACCGCCGAAGTCGCCACCACCGCCGTAATCGCCGCCCCCGTAATCGCCGCCCCCGTAATCGCCACCGCCACCGCCGCCGGCATCACCACCGCCGTAGTCGCCACCGCCGCCGGCATCGGTCCCGTTGTCGTAGTTGCCGGCCCCAGTGTCGCCGGTCGCGCCCGAGTCGTTAGCGTAAGCGTCGTTACCGAAGCTGCTACCCCCGAACATGTTATTGTAGAGCCACATGCCGGCCATCGCGCCGAACATGCCACCCATCAGCCCACTGAAAAAGCCACCGCCACCGCCGTACCCGCCGCCACCGTACCCGCCGCCGCCGTACCCGCCGCCGCCACCGGTGAACATGCGGATCAGGCCGATCACGAGCCACACACCGAGCAGGACGGACAGGCCGATACACACCCAACTCATAACGCTCCGCCCGCCCGCGTTCTCGTTGGCCTTCGCGGCAACCGGCTTGCCAGTGGTCGCGTTCACCACCCTTGTACCCGCGAGGTCGGTACTGACGTACTCGGCCGCGCGAACTAGCGCCGCATCGCGGATCGCGTCGCGTTCCGTCGGCTTCTTCGCGGCCTCGATGAGCGCGCTGTTGAGGATGCGGTGCAGTTCGTTGGTGTTCGCATTGGTGAACCCGCGCTTCAGCGTCTCCTCGTCGATGATCACTTCGGTGTAACCCGGGTTCATGCAGATCAACACGTAGGGCCCCTTGGCCTTGTCACCGGTCGCCAACTTTTTCGCCCAGTTGCGGAAGAACAGCGCCTTCTGGTCCGGGTTGTACGAACCCTTCTCCGAGTCCGGAATCGCCTTAAACGTTTCGACCGTGAAGTGCAGCCCGCGGTCGAACTTCGCGGACGACAACTTTTGTTCGGCCTGCGATTTCGCCGCCGCGGAGAACAGCCCGGCATCGTCGTACACGCGCATCACGCCGGAAATGTCCGCGGCGCGAACCGGTGTGGGTACGGCGAGCAGCCCGCCCGCCAGCAGGGCCGCGAACAGCGCCCGGCCTTTCGTCAGCAGTTTCATGGTCGCTCCTATTGGAACGCGGGTCGGTGCCCGGAACTCTCTGTTGCAACTATCACCGAATTCTATTCCAACCGGAAGCCCGGTTCTTACCAATTCGCCCCGGTTTCCCGTTCACGGTATCATAACTCGAACACCCGCGAGGATCCGCGCCGTCGGCGTCCGGTCGTTCGCGGGTACTGAGGGTATTCGCCGCACCCGGAGCGATCTTTACCGTGTCGAAACTGCGCGCCACAACAATTCTTGCCGTCCGCACCAGCGCCGGGGCCGCCATCGGCGGCGACGGGCAAGTCACGCTCGGCAATATTGTGATGAAGGCCGACGCCCGAAAGATTCGCAAGTTGCACGATGGTAAGGTGTTAGCCGGGTTCGCCGGGGCCGCCGCCGACGCCTTTTCGCTCTTGGAGCGCTTCGAGGCGAAACTGCGCGACTTCCAAGGCTCGGTGCCGAAGGCCGCGACCGAACTGGCGAAAGAGTGGCGCACGGATCGCATTCTGCGGCGGCTCGAAGCGATGCTCGTCGTACTCGACCGCGACCACCTGCTCCTCATCAGCGGAACCGGCGACGTGATCGCCCCGACCGACAACGTGCTCGCGATCGGGTCCGGCGGCCCCTACGCGCTCTCCGCGGCCCGCGCCCTGATGGCGCACACCGCGCTGAAGCCGGCCGAGATCGTCCGCGCCGGACTCGAAATCGCCGGCGACCTGTGCATCTACACCAACCGCAACATCGACGTGCAAGAGTTGTCGTGATGCACCCAGCGATTCCCGACGAGCAAGCCGCACTGCTGGCCGGGATCGTGGCCCGCCCGGACGACGATACCGCGCGCCTCGTGTACGCCGACTGGCTTCAGGAGCACGGCGACGAAAGGCAAGCACAGTACATCCGCGATGCCATCGCGCTCGATCGCCTATCTCCGTACGAAGACGTCAAGCGCGAGCAACTCGGTCAACGGTTAGACAAGATCGCAGATGCTCGCGGGGCAAACTGGTTGCGAGCGCTGGGGGTGATCGACAGCCTGCCGCACTTTGATCGCGGGATGTTGTTCGATGTCAATTTCGACAGCGCGAACGCATTCCTTGCGTGCGCGCAGGTTCTGTTGACACGTACCCCCATTCAACACCTTGGAATCGAGGGCGACGGATTCTCGGACGACGATTTGGACTGGCTTTCCCGCATGGCGGAACTCCCGAACCTACACAACCTCCGCAGCTTGACCCTCTCAAACTGCGCGGACCCGTTTTCCGCAGAGGCGTGGGCGTGGCTCGTCTCCGCACCGCAGTTGTCCGAACTCGAATCGCTGAGCGTAAAGTGGGCCGCACTGACCGACACAGACGCCCTCGTTCTGGTCGAGCGCGCGAGCATGAGGCGCTTGCGCGAACTCGATCTTTCGGAAAACTATCTGACCGTCGCCGGCGCGCTCGCTGTCGTTCGGTCTCGGCACTTCGCCGGGTTGGAGCGGATCAGTCTCAACGGGAACGCGATAGAAGTTGATCGGACGCGCGGGTCGGATTACCTCGCGCTGCGAGACGAATTGTTTGAACGATTTGGAAATGCAGGCGCGATCAACTGATCGCGCGAACGGAGGTTTGGTGTGGCCGATTCGATGACCCCGCGCGAGATCGTCGCGGAACTGGACAAGTACATCGTCGGGCAGGCCGCGGCGAAGAAGGCCGTCGCCGTCGCCATTCGCAACCGGTGGCGGCGGCAGCAACTGCCCGCCGAACTGCGCCAAGATGTGACCCCAAAGAACATCATCCTCATCGGGCCGACCGGCGTCGGCAAAACCGAGATCGCGCGGCGCTTAGCGGCTCTCGTCGGGGCACCCTTCATCAAAGTGGAAGCCACCAAGTTCACCGAAGTGGGCTATGTGGGCCGCGACGTGGAGAGCATCATCCGCGACCTCACCGAAGCCGGGATCGGCCTCGTGAAGGCCGAAATGCGCGTGAAGGTGCGCGAAAAGGCGAACGAGAAGGTGGCGGAACGGTTGCTCGATCTGCTCGTGCCGATGCCGAAGAACACCCCGTGGGAACCGGAGACGGAGCGCGAGGAACTCGAGCGCCGCCAACGGACGCGCGAGAAGATGCGAGCGAAGCTGGACGCGGGCGAACTCGAAGACCGCGTCGTGGAACTGAACCTCGAACAGCGCGCCACACCGGTTCAAATCTTCTCGAACCTCGGCATGGAGAACATGGACGTCGATTTGCAGGGCATGTTCGACAAGATGATGCCGAAGAACGCCCAACCGCGACAGCTCCCGGTAAAGGACGCGCGCAAGGTGCTGCTCGAACAGGAAACCGAAGCGCTGATCGACCGCGCCGCGGTGGTGGAGCAAGCGGTGGAGCGCGTCGAGAACCACGGTATCGTGTTCCTCGATGAGATCGACAAAGTGTGCGCGCCGGGCGGCGGTCACGGCCCGGACGTGTCGCGCCAAGGCGTGCAGCGCGACCTGCTGCCGGTCGTGGAAGGCACGACGGTGAACACGAAGCACGGCCCGGTGAAGACGGATCACATTCTGTTCATCGCCGCGGGCGCGTTTCACGTCGCCAAACCCGCGGACCTGATGCCGGAGTTGCAAGGCCGGTTCCCGATTCGCGTGGAACTCACGGACCTGACGCGCGCGGACTTCCTTCGCGTGCTGACGGAACCGAAGCACGCGCTGCCAAAGCAGTACGCGGAGCTGCTGCGCACGGAGGGCGTGGAGTTGGAGTTCACCGCGGACGGCTTGGAGGCGCTGGCGGACATCGCGTTCGACGTGAACCGCACCAACCAAAACATCGGTGCGCGCCGGCTGCACACGGTCATCGAGAAGGTGGTCGAGGAAGTGAGTTACGACGGCCCGGACCTCGCCGACAAGCGCGTGCGCGTCGACGGCGCGTTCGTGCGCGCGAAGCTCGGCCCGGTGATCCAGCGCGAAGACCTGACCCGCTTCATTCTGTAGTGTTTGGTGTTTGGTGTTTGGTGTTTGGTGTTCCGCGCATCGTGGGGCGTTGGCGGAACTTAAGACAAAACACTAAACACCAAACACGAAACACGACCGCACCAATCTGCTCCCCTTCGCGCCCCGTCTGAATAGGGCGTGTTGATCGAAGTTCGTGATCAACTGGGGTTGATTATCCTATCGCAACCAGACGGTCATGCCCGCGAACTGTGCCATGCTGAGGTAGTTCCGGGCGGTCTTCTCGTACCGCGTGG
>Ga0169931_10004665_pt1 | contig 21212 bp, 19 predicted proteins | sample Kivu_15m_20L_FD_129675 | JGI IMG/M metagenome (GOLD analysis project Ga0169931, IMG submission 129675) | Freshwater microbial communities from Lake Kivu, Western Province, Rwanda to study Microbial Dark Matter (Phase II) - Kivu_15m_20L... | ecosystem: Environmental > Aquatic > Freshwater > Lake... | reverse complement strand
TGCAAATCGCGATTGGGTCCTGTTACCTCCACCTCTAAATAGCTTAATCCACGGAGTCCGCAGTCGATGCTGGGACAATCATTGGCAATAACGCTGGTATCAGAAATCAAAACGATATCCGCTTTCAATCTTTCTTTATTGGCGCGGCAAAACGGTCCTAAGTTGGAACTGCCACACTCTTCTTCCCCTTCGATCATGAACTTCACATTGCAAGGCAATGAGTTGGTTTTGTTCATCGCTTCAAAAGCTTTGACGTGCATGAACATTTGTCCTTTGTCATCACATGATCCACGGGCGAAAATAGCGCCCTGAGGATGTACTTCAGTTACTTTTATGGTAGGCTCAAAGGGAGGCGTATCCCATAAATCAATCGGATCTGCGGGCTGCACATCATAATGACCATACACCAAAACGGTAGGAAGAGAAGAGTTGATGATTTTCTCACCATAGACAATGGGATGTCCATCGGTTTTGCAAACCTCTACCTTGTCTGCCCCAGCCTCGATGAGGTTTTTGGCTACCAAATCTGCGCAACGCGCTACGTCTGCATTGTAAGCAGAATCCGCGCTCACGCTGGGAATTCTGATGAGTTCAAACAATTCGTTTAAGAAACGATCTTTGTTGTCTAAAATGTATTTTTGAGCTGCTTCCATGATCTTAAAATTTCGTTGTGCAAGATAAAGCTTAGTTCGCACATCACCACGTTATATTTGCCAACGAATGTTACCACTTTCATTTGAAAACACCGCGATCGCTTTCAAGGGGAAAGACGACTCCGCATTGCGCCGCTCCTATTGGCTTTTCAAACTCATTGGAAATCCGACATTGGTGAAAATAGGGGGCGCCATGACCCATTTTGCAGTGGGCATTGGCTTTCCAATTGGATGGCTTATTAAGAAAAATATTTTCGCTCAATTCTGCGGTGGCGAAAACGTTGAAGAATGCAAGGCCGCTTCAGCCCGGTTGGCGGAGTATGGCATTGGGACGATATTGGACTATTCTGTAGAGGGAAAAGAAAAGGAATCGGATTTTGACGCCACAGCGGATGAGATCATTCGCACCATAGACGCAGCCAAAGGCAATCCCCATATTCCATTCTGTGTATTCAAGGTCACAGGAGTAGCGCGCTTCGAATTATTGGAAAAGCAGAATGAGGTGGTACGTGGTACTTTGAAGGACCTAGAGAGCAATGATCAATTAGAGTGGCAAAGGATAATCCAACGTGTATTGCGCATTTGTCAAGCGGCGTATGACGCCAATCAACGCATATTTATTGACGCGGAAGATTCATGGATACAAGATGCCATTGACGCTTTGTGTCATGACATGATGGAAAAGTTCAATCAGCAGGCGCCCATTGTGTACAATACCGTGCAATTGTACAGACATGATCGATTGGAATTTTTGAAAAAAGCCCATGCTTGGGCCAGAGAAAAGGGATTGCATTATGCGGTGAAATTGGTTCGCGGCGCCTATATGGAAAAGGAGGGCAAGCGCGCTGCTGACAAGGGATATCAAAACCCGATACAGCCGAGTAAGGAAGCTACCGACAGAGATTTCAATGCGGGTGTCCAGTATTGTTTGGACAATCTGCAGGACATGGCGTTGTGTAGTGGATCGCACAACGAGGAGTCGTCTATGCTATTGGCCCAATGGATGGAAGAAAGAGGCGTTGTCAAAAATGACAACCGCGTGGCTTTTGCCCAGTTGTTTGGAATGAGTGATCACATCAGCTATAATTTAGCCGATGCAGGATACAATGTGGTGAAGTACTTGCCGTATGGCCCGATTAAAGAAGTGATGCCTTATTTGTTGCGCCGCGCTCAGGAGAATACCTCCGTGAAGGGTCAGACCAGTAGGGAGTTGGGATTGATTTTGAAAGAGAGGAAGAGAAGAGAGGGAGTGAAGAGATGAAGAAAAAAGTGTTGCAAAAAGAAAACGACGTTAGAATACAATAGATTGGATAGGAACAATCCTGATTTTATCCGATCTGGAAATCAATCCTGGATTGATGCCAAGTTTTCCTTCTGGCATTTCTTGTTTGAGTTGTTGGTAATAGTCTATCCATGCCGGAAAAAAGGCTTTGGTTTTTGGATCCTTGAAGGTCATGGGTTGTAATTCAAAAAAATCTTTATTCTCGTTGGCTTTTTTGTAAACCTCGAACAATAATTCACTGCAATACCAGCTGTTGTTATTCATCAAAAAAACATTATCATAAGGCTCACCGATATGCGCTTTGGCATTCATTGCTGCTTTTGCAATCAAGGGGTGGTATTTTTTCAGAACTCTTCCAATGGTGATGTTTTGAATGGTTGTCGTATCACCACTGCGGGCAAAGAATTTGTGTAGAGAAGTAACTTGAACCTTATCGCCAATGGCTTCCACCACTTGCAGGGCGTCATTGATTTTAACCACCATCGCGCAATGAGAAAAATCTTTTCCGTTGATTCCTTCCGTGACCGCTTCTATGGCCTCGCACAGCTCGCCGCAATTTAGGTCTTGAAAGAGTAAATCGCCTTCTTCTAAAACTTCTACGGAATCATTACACTTTTGAATGGAAGCTGGCTTTTCTGCACAACCCAAAAAAAGATTAGTATTGTTATCCAAGCAATTGTATAAAACGATTGTAACACGATTCGCCTGTTTTTGAAGGGTTTATGTTAATCCACAATCTCCAGCGGTACCCGCGCCATCAAAAGACCTAAAATAGTGGCCCCAAGGATTACACGATACCAACCGAAATAAGCAAAACCCTTATTTTGCAACACCATCATCAAGTATTTGATGGAAATCCACGCTACCACAGCGGCAACAAATGAACCGAGGAGAATTACATGCCAATTTCCTGTAATAGATTCAAAATTATTGTTTACCGCATCATATGTTTTTTTTGCAGAGGCCGCAAACATCGTAGGCACAGCCAAGAAAAAGGAAAACTCTGCCGCTTGTTTGCGACTCCATCCATTGACCATTCCCCCAATCATGGTAGCAGCCGATCTGGAAACCCCTGGTATGAGCGCGATGCACTGAAAAAGCCCCACGAAAAAAGCGTTTTTATAGGTGGTGGGCTGCTCTTCCTTTTCCTTGTTTTGAGCAAACCACTTATCAGAAAAAATCAGAATCCACCCTCCGAGCATTAAAGATATTGCAACTATATCTACTTGCTCCAACATGTCATCGATGAGTTCTCCAAATAATAAACCCATCACCGCGGCAGGAATAAAGGCCACAAATAATTTGTAATAAAAGTCAATGCTTTGAAAAAAGCGTTTCCAATATAAAAACAAAACACTGGTGATAGCCCCAAACTGAATGATTACGGTGAACGCTTTTACAAATGGATTGGGCTCCACGCCCAGCAATGCTTGCGCAATGATCATATGCCCTGTGCTGCTGATGGGCAGAAATTCGGTAATGCCTTCTACGATGGCAATGATGATGGCTTGAAGAAGGGTCATGATGGAAAAGCCAAAGTTATTTCTTCTCGCGGTACATGATCGCCACACCTACCACCACATATCCCAACAGAACCACCATCGGAGCTAAGGTAATTCTGCGTGCGCTGAACAACTCCTCCGCGTTGAACTCTTCTGCACTGGTGGCTGCGCCTCCGCTCATCAATAAATAACCAATCACCAACAATAACAATCCTACAGCGAGGATCATATAATTCTTTTTTCCAAATGCAAATCCCATGGCGCTAAGATAACAAGACTTTTTACATTCTACGATAAAAGCACTTTGGCCTATTATCTTTGCGATATGTCAAGAATTTTAACCGGTATTCAAAGTACCAACGTTCCGCATTTGGGCAATATTTTAGGCGCTATTCTGCCCGCCATTGAAATGAGCAAGGAGGAAAAAAATGAGTCTTTTCTTTTTATTGCGGACTTTCACTCTTTAACCCAAATCAAGGATGCTGAAAAAATGCGCTCCAATACGCAAGCTGTAGCTGCCACGTGGTTGGCCATGGGATTGGATGTAGAAAAAACGGTATTTTATAGACAAAGTGATATTCCTGAAGTAACGGAATTAACTTGGTATTTGTCTTGTGTTACTCCTTACCCCATGTTGGCCAATGCACATAGTTTTAAAGATAAAAGTGATCGTTTATCCGATGTCAATGCGGGACTTTTTACTTACCCTGTTTTGATGGCCGCGGACATTTTGCTTTACGATGCAAATATTGTCCCCGTGGGAAAAGATCAAGTGCAACACATAGAAATCACAAGAGACATTGCTACTGTGGTGAACAGAATTTTTGGAGATTTGCTAGTAGTTCCGGAGGTGAAATTGAACAAGGACACGATGTACATTCCGGGAACGGATGGGCAAAAGATGAGCAAGTCCTATGATAACTTCATCAACATTTTTCTTCCTGAAAAAGAACTGAAGGATGTCATCAATAAAAAGATAGCTACCGATAGCACCGCATTAGAAGACCCTAAAGACCCTTCGGCAAACGTAATTTCCTCACTACTAAGATTGATAAGTGGTGATGGTGCTGCAGATGAACTGAATGAAAAATTAGTAGCCGGGGGCTATGGTTGGGGGCATGCCAAGAAGGATTTATTGCAGGCCATTCTGACGCGATTTGAAAAAGAGCGAGCCGCCTTTGATTATTGGATGTCTCATCCAGATGAGTTGAATGATGTGTTATCGATTGGGGCGGACAAAGCTCGCGCAGTGGCACAGCAAACATTGTCTAGGATGCGCAAGCAGCTTGGTTATGGTCGATAGATCTTAGTGGCTCTTGGGTGTTGTGTTGTGACTCAACCCGTGACTCTCCATACCCGCCATTTTCCGCAGATATTGATAAGTGGGAATCTCTATCCAATAATGGATGCCCGTTGCGATTAACATACAAAAAGCCAAGGTCACAAAAAAGGCAGGAAAAAAATTCCATCCCCATCCGTACGTGAGAAAAGGAATCATCACTACGGTTCCGATAAACTGATGGATCAAAAACAATGGATAGGATATTTTACCCAAAAACAAAGTCCATGGTTTAGCTAAAAAGCCCAATTGATTTTCCACAAACAACAACATAATCAATGCGTAAGAGAGCAGGGCCCAATTGTATTGAGTTTGGGTAACAAATTGGATGGCCCTGTCTGTCTCATTGGTCAAGGTAGTTTGTATGAGGAGTGCCAACACAAATAATGGATAGCGCCAAGTCCTGCCGCCACTCAATTTGATTCGATACAATAAAATGCCAGCAAAAAAACTTGGAATATGATTCATCAATGGGACATACATTTTTAGTGTATAATACAACTTAGGGAAATGAACATTGAGTTGATCAATGCCGTAGAGTCCCGATAACAGCAAGAGCGCGAGCATTATCCACTCAATATATTTCAACGCTCTCAATCCTAATACTAGCGCCATTACACCGTAAAACAACCATTCGATGATCAAGGTCCAATAAGGCCCATCTAAATTCTCTACTCGCAAATAAGATTGTATCATTGTTAGATTCCAAAAATACTGTTGGAAAGTGGCTCCAACATCGACGTTTCCATGGAGCAAGATGGCTATCAAAGTAACCGTTGCGCAGGCCCAATAGGTGGGCACAATGCGTGTAAGACGTCCCCAGAAAAACTGACCCACACTGGGTTTTTTATCCAAGGTCATTAAAATAACAAATCCACTCAACATAAAGAAAAAATCCACCCCGGTAGATCCTATATTATAATTGAATGGAGAGGTGCCGCTGGAAAATCGGGTGAAGTGAAAAAGCAACACTGTTAGCGAGGCAATACCTCTGAGAGCATCTAATTCTAAAAATCGCATTGGATAAAGATAAGGATTTATTGCTTACCCGTACTTCCAAAGCCGCCTTCTCCACGAGAAGTTTCTGATAAAACACTCACCTCACCCCAATCCAATTGTGCATGTTGAGCCAAAACCATTTGGGCGATTCTTTCCCCCGGCTCAATGATAAAAGGAGTGTTGCTTAAATTGACCAACAACACCATGATTTCCCCTCTGTAGTCTGCGTCAATCGTACCGGGTGTGTTCAACACCGTGATTCCATGCTTAAATGCAAGACCGCTTCTAGGACGAATTTGAATTTCAAACCCCTTGGGGATGGCTACTGAAAGGCCGGTTGGAACCAATACTCGTTCTAAACTTTCTATGGTAATGGGATTTTCTAAATTCGCTCTAACATCCACCCCTGCCGACCACTCTGTGGCATATTGTGGCAATCGATAAGGAGAGCGATTAATAACTTCAACAGTAATCATTTTCCTGTAAAAGAAGGTTTTCTTTTTTCCATGAATGCCGTTGTGCCTTCCTTAAAATCTGTTGTACCAAAACACAACCCAAATTCTTTCTGCTCTCTCTCCATTCCACCTTGAGCGTGAGCATAACCCGAATTAATGGCCATGATAGCGGCAGAAATGGCACGCGGAGAGTTATTGGAAATCTTTTGAGCAACCTCTTTACACTTCGTCATCAACTCTTCTTGAGGTACCACTATATTCACCAACCCCCATTGCAGCGCTTCTTGCGCATTGAGCATATTGGCAGAGGTTATCATCTCCATTGCTTTTCCTTTACCGACTAACTGTGCTAGACGCTGTGTTCCCCCATATCCTGGGATAACGCCCAGTGTTACTTCAGGCAATCCCAATTTTGCATTTTCAGCAGCATATCGAAAGTGACAACTCATGGCCAATTCCAATCCCCCTCCTAACGCAAAACCATTGACCGCTGCGATTACCGGTTTTGACATGTTCTCCACTCGATCAAATAATAATCTTTGACCATCACGGCTCAATGCCTCACCTTGCTCAACATTGAAAGAAGCAAACTCTTTGATATCCGCACCCGCTACAAATGCTTTTGTGCCTGATCCCGTTAATATTACTGCACGCACGCTGTCGTCCGTATCCAATTGATTGAACGCGGCATTCAACTCCTCGATGGTGGACTTATTCAATGCATTCAGTTGGTCTGGACGTTGGATGGTAAGAATGGCCAAATGGCCCTCTTGTTCTATCGAAATAAATTGATAACTCATAAACTTGATTTTTGCCAAAAATAAGCCCAATCAACGCAAAACCGTCACGTGCCCTTTTCTAATTTGAGGACCTTCTTGGTTTTCAAATTTCAATACCCATGTGTACACATCCTGCGGAACATAATATCCTTGGAAACTGCCATCCCAACCGCGATCCTGTTGATGCGTCTCAAAAACCAATTGTCCCCACCGATCAAACACTTGCAATTGAAATTGGCGCAAAGGCAAAAATGATTGCACCACAAAGCCGTCGTTCACCCCGTCCCAATTGGGTGTAATCGAATTGGGTATCCAACAGGCGTATTCTGGGATCACCCACACACTGTCTTTTGCCCCACAACCCGCGGCGTCAGAAATGATGAATGTGTATTGAGTGGGATAAATGGGTTGTGCTGCAATGGAAAGACAAGTGTCACAGGATATGTTTTCATTGGGCGTCCATAAACCCGCGGTAACATTGGTGTTGGCCGTAACCCAAGCGTTTCCGGGGTATTCAAAAAAAACACTGTCAGGCAATGATAAAGTGGGCAGGGGCAAGACTTCTACAAACAAAGAATCTTGATCCAAACAACCAAAAACATCTTCTCCTGCTACTATTAAATATCCTGATAAATTAGGAAGAACAACGGCCTCTTCATTGTTATTTATGACAACCCATTCCAGAGGAGACCATTCATAATTCAACCCTCCGCTAGCGGTTACCCATAAACTATCGCCCGAGCAAACTTGATTTGCTCCCATTAATGTCACCACTGGTTGTTCATACTGAATTTGAATTTGGGCGCTTCCTGATCCACAGGCATTGGTCATGGCCACGGAAACCACCGTGCTCGAAGTTGGAAAAACAATCGGATTTTGAATGGTATTATCAAAAAAGAATCCAGGTGGAGACCACTCCCATGTCATCGCATTTTCTGCCATTAGCTGTAAAGGCTCCCCTGCACAAGCAATGATGTTTGAAATTGTGTTCGGTCCTGGTATAGAATTATACACTTCCACTTTTACCGTATCACTGGCCGAGCAATTATCAGCAGTAACCATTTGAACAACGTATTCTGTGGTAATCATAGGAGAAGCAACGGGATTGGAAATTCCGGGATCAGACAATCCAATAATGGGCGACCAAGCATAGCTCACTCCTCCGACAGCCGACAAGACGACACTTTGCCCCGCACAAATGCTCTGATCTGGAGAAACCAGTAAATCCACTGGATAAACCGTCACTTCCACGGCATCATTTGCGGTGCCGCAAATATTTTGAGTGGACGCAGTAAATGTAGTGGTGGTGGTGGGATGGGCCCAAGGTGTATTAACGGTGTTGTCATTTAAAACTCCTGCAGGGGACCACAATACAGGATCCGTGGACGTAGCGATGAGTTGAATGGAATCCCCTTCGCAAATCCCAATATCCGCCATCACATCAACATCCGGAAAGGGAATAATGCTAATGGGAATTTCTATTGTGTCGCCCAATAAACACAGCACATTGTCAGAAGCCACCAATTGGACAATATAATCTCCGGGAGCGGTGTATTGATGATTGGGTTCGAATGCTGTTGAGTTTACCCCATCACCAAAAAACCATTGATACTGCGTAGCCCCGGTTGAAAGATTATTAAAAGAAACCACCTCATTCACACACACTTGCGGAGGCGTGTTGAGATTGGCTTCGGCATATATAGGACTCAAGGAAAACTTAAAAACGGCAATATTGCAACCCGTACTAGGATTGACATTGCTCACTGCGCTGGGCGAAGTGGGAAAATCATCTCCTCCTGAACAGCCGGCGCACACGGCTTGATAAACGAAACCATTTTTATTAAATCGGGAAGTTCCTCCATCCACATGCTCTGATGAATTGGGACCTCCATAAAAAGAACCATACACCAATTGCGTAGCATTGGGAGATAACACACACAAATAAAAATCACTGCCATCCGTAACAGGTTGCATAGCATCAGGTGTAATGGGTAAGCCAGTGGTGGTGCTATTGACAGCCAAACAGCTGTAAGGATTATTTCCACATAGGTGGTTCACGGCACCTCCCCAACCACTGAAATAAATTTGCTCACAATCACTGATCAAAAACGCAGTAGGTGATAGGTCGATTTCTCCACTGCCCGTGCCAATGGTTGTATTCCAAATTAAATTGGACAAAACCGCATTGTATTTTTTGACAAACAAACCACTATTGGCCTGTCCGTAGCACCCCGCTGTGATGGCCATAGATCCCGTGGTTTGACCAAGCACAAAAATGTTATTGTTGTAATCCGTTTGAATAAAATACGCTTGATCATATTCATTGGTGCCAATAAATGTTCCGTTCAACGTATTAAAATTAAGAGGATGTATCCGTAACACGAAACCATCCACATCTCCGTTATGGCTAATATCATTTCCGCCTGCGGCCATTGGAAAATCCGCGCTCTTGGTACCTCCGCAAATAATGGGAAAACCATCGATGCCAAACTGAATTGAATAACAAGCATCGGCGTCCGAACCTCCATAGTAACTGCTGTAAAGAAGATTAGACAAGCTTCCATCTAACTTGAAAAACACGCCATCACAACTTCCACCTCCAAATACTGCTTGGGCAGGACTTCCAGCAATGGGAAAATTCCCCTCCGTCACAGAGGCCACATAGACATTATCATTATCATCGACGTTGATCTCTCCTCTAAAAACATCCCCGTAATTGTAGAACAATCCGGAGGCCCGATTGATGCCATCATTGGCATCTAACCCAACATAGGTGGAAGCGGCAAGACTGCCGCTGGTACCAATCTTCGATATGGCAAAATCGGTTCCGTTGGGGTGTGTGCCAATAAACAAAGCGGCCATTCCAAAACCCACTCCCCCTGCAAAAATATTTTGGTAACATCCCGCTGTAACAGGGAAATCGTCGCTTCCGGTAACCGACAGCACTAAAATCTCGTTGTCATTATTGACAACAATGCTGTGCGGAGTTTCTTGTTTGCTGCCACCGAGAAAGGTGCTGTACAATAATTGAGAACCATCCTGATTGAACTTAGAAATCACGATATCATAAAAATTACCCACCGTGCTATTAAACGTTGTGCTAATAGCACCAGGACTAGTGGGATAATTCTGACCAAAACAAATCCCACCGCTCACCAAATTACCTTCCAAATCATTACATGCCGTGAATCCGAAATTGGAGGAAACCGCTCCCACATAAGTGGAAAAAATAATTTCTGGATCAATCACGAGCTCATAATGAGGATCGTAATTTCCCAATTCATAGCTTACTTTTTGGTTATTTAAAACAAAGCGCGAACTCACCTCTTTTACCTTTCCATCGATGATTTGATAGCAGTAAGGATTCTTTTCAATCATCTCACCCGTCTGATTAATCATATGAAGTCCGTCGCTTTCTGCACGCAAACGAACTGAAGAGTCGTATTGTTGTGATATTATGCCAGGATGTCCATTTGGATGAATCACCCATTCATATTTCAGTTGATTTCCTACTCCTCTCCAGCGCAAATCAACGCCCGGGTACACCAACGGTTGCTCAAACGCCTCAAACACAGATGCGTTTTCCCCCTTCCCATCACCAAGATAAAAGTTTTTTTTGTGCCCCTTGGGATAACGGCCTTTGGGAAACGAGCTATATCCCCCCTCCCATTTTACATCAAAAACATGAGTGTTGAAAACAGGCGGCACCATGGATTCCTCTCCTTTTTGAGGATGCATTTGGGCCAATGTTTCATTGGAGAACATTTGATAGCGTACACCATCGGCTAAAAACCAAACGCGGCCCCCTTTCACCTCACACATCATCAGTACCTCTTGAGGCCACTGACCCTTGTTTTCTGTAAATACAATTTGCAAACGACTTTCTATTCCCCACAACGTGAGCACACATAAAAAAAACCATCTCAGAAGCATAATCATCAGACAATTTTAAACGCCTCTGGTTGCAGCATGGAGTTTTAATTGAGGAGTTCCGTGAGTTTGCGCATTTCCATCGTAGGAGAGGCCTTTTCATATAAAATACGATACACGGCATCTGCTACTGGAATGTCCACTTGGAACTTTTGATTGATCGCATGAATCCCTTTGGTGGCGTAATAACCCTCTGCCACCATGTTCATCTCTATGGTAGCCCATTTCACACTGTATCCCTTTCCAATCATGGTACCGAATGTTCTATTTCTTGAATAGGGTGAGTACGCTGTCACCATCAAATCACCCAAATAAGCCGATGATTTAACATCGCGATGTACTTCATGAACGGAGTCTAAAAATCGCTCAATCTCCCGAATAGCATTGGAAACCAACACGGCCTGAAAATTGTCACCAAAGCCAATTCCATGACAGATTCCGGATGCTACGGCATACACATTCTTTAATATAGCGGCCAACTCAGCTCCAAAAACATCCTCCGTGGTGGTGGTTCTGATAAATCGACAAGCCAGTCGTTGACTCATGATCTCTGCTTGATGAATATCAATGGCCCCGATGGTTAAATAAGACAGCTTTTCCATCGCCACCTCTTCCGCATGACATGGCCCGCAGATAATTCCAATTTGCTCGTAAGGGATATTAAAATGTTTATGAAAATAACGAGCGGGGATCGCATCAAATTCATTCACAATCCCTTTGACGGCGGAAAAGATGATTTTCTTTTCCAATCCTATCGGCTTGTAATGTTCCATGGTCTCATGTAAAAACGCCGATGGGATAGCCACTACTAAATAATCACATGCATCTACCACCTTTTGCAAATCAGAGGTGACAACCAATTGGCTTAAGTCAAATTCAATGCTCTGAATGTAATTGGGGTTGTGTCCAAACTGTTGAATATGTTGAATCGCCTCCTCATTTCTCATCCACCAATGCACCTGCGTGCCAGGGGAACATAACAACTTTACCAAAGCGGTTGCCCAACTTCCTCCCCCTAAAACGCCTACTTTTATTTGCTCACTCATTTCCTAAAGTTCAAAAAGCGAATATAAGCAATAAAAAAGATTTTCTTTTCTTCCTGATTTTCAGCGTTTTCATTCACCATCAATAGTTTAGAAAAATATCCACATCCAACCACATCGCCTTTTTTCAACCTATTTTCGTAACAATCAAATCCAACATGTCAAAAGAGCGCTCAATCATGCACATGGATATGGACACCTTTTTTGTGTCTGTAGAGCGGTTAATGGACAGTCGCCTCAATGGAAGACCCATTTTGGTGGGTGGAACCAGTGATAGAGGGGTGGTGGCAGCATGCAGCTATGAGGCAAGAAAGTTTGGGGTGCATTCTGCGATGCCTATGAAATTAGCCAAGCAGCTATGCCCAGAAGCGATCATTATCAAAGGTAATTCTCACAACTATCTCAAGTACTCAGATATGGTCAGTGAGATTGTTCAAGGCAGCGTTCCTGTATTTGAGAAAACTTCCATTGATGAGTTTTACTGCGATCTCAGTGGAATGGACCAATTTTTTGGTTGTTATCGTTTTGCGGCAGAGTTGAGGCAACGGGTAATCAAAGAAACCGGGCTTCCCATTTCATTTGGACTTTCCATCAACAAAACGGTCTCGAAGGTGGCCACTGGAGAAGCCAAACCCAATAACCAGCTATGGGTGGAACAAGGCAATGAAAAACCATTTTTAGCGCCACTTTCTATCCGAAAAATTCCAATGGTGGGGGATAAAACCTACCAAACCCTGCGCAATTTGGGTATTCAGAAAATCGGTACAATCCAAGAAATGGAGGCTGATCTAATGCAAGCCGCGTTGGGCGAAAACGGGTTGGTGATTTGGAAAAAAGCCAATGGAGATGACCCCACTCCGGTGATTCCTTACCAAGAAAGAAAAAGCATCTCCTCTGAAAGGACATTTGATCAAGACACCACCGATATTCCCAAACTCAAAGGTTTAATGGTGGCGATGACAGAGAATCTCGCCTATCAACTGCGTCAAGGTCATAAGCTCACCTCTTGCGTGACTGTAAAAATTCGCTACTCAGATTTTCAAACCCATACTGTGCAGGCTCGGATTCCATACACCTCATCCGATCACGTATTGATTCCTCAAGTGCATGAATTATTCAACAAGTTGTTTGATCGCCGCATGCTCATTCGCTTGATTGGGGTCAAATTCAGTCACCTCGTAAGTGGTGGTCAGCAGATCAATTTGTTTGATGAATCAGAAGAGCGCATGGAGCTGTACTCCGCGTTGGATGATATCAGGAATAAATTTGGCGCACGCGCCATTATCAGCGCAGCGGGACTCAACGCGAAATCGATTGGAGGAAACAACAACCCTTTTAATGGAGGCCCGCCAATTTTATTGGCTAACCGGAGGCAGTGAGTTAGAGGGTTTCTCCGACCACATCAACATTTTTGGATTATTTAAATAAGGAGAAATGTCCTTGTGGGCTATAAGCACCCCAAGATCTACTAACCATAAAATCCCTCCTCCACCCATGGAAAGGGTGTAAAAGACTGGGATCTTTGGACTGGTCCCTAAATACATTCTGTGCACTCCAAAAAACCCCAAAGTAGCATCAAGTAAAATGGCCATCCGTCTGGCATCTTCAGGATGAGAAAACGCCGTCTTTCGCCATGATGGTGGTGGTGAATCCACGAAGTGGTTTCCACTAACATTTTTTAAAAGGAAAAAAAAACCAAAAAGCAATAAAAAGATTTTTCTTTGCATCGGCGCCAAAACTAAAACAGAATGCGCTATTTGGCATGATTTTATGATAACGGGAGGCAAAATTTAAAAATATGAATAAGAATACGATTGCATGGATTTTAAGAATCCTTATTTCCATCCTCTTCTTGGTTTCTGCGGTGGCAAAAATGGATCCTATTTGGGGGTTTGAGAAACAAATGATTGATTTGGGCATTGCGGATTGGTGCTCCGCGCCTTATTTCGCCCGAATCATGTTGGGAATTGAATTGGCCGTGGCCATTGCCATTCTTCAGCCCCATTATCTCAAAAAATTTGTCATTCCCGCCACCATTCTGTTACTGGTGGTATTCTGCACGCACTTGAGCATCGAAATGGTCAAACACGGGGCAATGAATGGCAATTGCGGTTGCTTTGGTCAACTGATTCCAATGACTCCTCTTGAGGCTTTTATCAAAAACATCGTCACAATTGGGCTTTTGGTTTGGCTATATAAAATCACAACAGAAAAAGAGTTTCAGCACCGTTTTACAATTCCCTTAATTATTTGGTTGGCCTCTACCCTTTTCGTATTCATGGCCTTTCCCTTTTGCCCTTGTAAATCAGAAGCCACGGTATCAGAAATCGACACCACCATTTCTTCAGATTCCTTAACGGTGCAAAATGATACCATAGATACGTTAACCTCTGCAGTTACCTCTGCAGCCACGAATCCTAGTTCTTCAGAAATGGTGGTGGTGGATCCAGGACCGAATAAAGTAACATCTCCTTTTGCAAAATATGCTGTATTTAATGGGAAAAAGGCCAATATTGATCAAGGAAAGACCATCATCTGTTTCTTTGCCCCAGGTTGCGACCATTGCCAAGCGACAGCCAAAGAATTGGCACAATTGAGTAAGAATAAAGACTTTCCGCCCGTTTACATTTTCTTTATGGATGAAGAAGCGGAAAAAATTCCTGCCTTCTTTGAATTTGCCGGAAAGAAATTCCCATACACCGTCATGGACATTCCAACATTTTGGACGGTTATAGGTCCGGATGGCGAAACTCCTGGCGTACATTATATGTGGAATGGAAACATTCGCAAAACCTTCATGGGGATCAATGAGAAAACTTTCAATGCAGACGAATTACTCAAAAGCATTCAACAACCCTCAAAATAAGGAGGTTGTATTAAAAAACAAAAGGCGATCCACTCGATCGCCTTTTTCGTGTGGTAAAATTTCAAATTACATGTGCAGCGCACGCTTACCGGTGGCGTCCAAGGCAGCTTCCTTGAAGCTTTCAGTGAAGGTGGGATGAGCGTGACAAATTCTGGCGATGTCTTCTGCACTCGCTTTAAACTCCATAGCCAACACGGCCTCTGCAATTAAATCCGCACAACGGGGTCCAATCATATGAACTCCTAGAATTTCATCTGTGGTGGCATCTGCCAATACTTTGATGAATCCGTCAGTATCCATGCTTGCTCGCGCTCTTCCACTCGCCTTGAATGGGAAACTGCCCGCTTTATAGGCCACCCCTTTTTCTTTCAATTGCTCTTCAGTATAACCGACAGCCGCTACTTCTGGCCATGTGTAGACGACACCGGGGATCAATAAATGGTTGATGTGAGGTTTCTGACCGGCCAGTAGCTCCGCTACAAAAACGCCTTCCTCCTCCGCTTTATGGGCCAACATGGCTCCTTTGACAACATCTCCAATGGCATAAATGTGAGGTTGGGTTGTTTGGAGGTGATCGTTGGTTAGGATTCTACCTCTTTCGTCTAATTGAACACCTGCCTTCTCAGCATTCAATCCTTCTGTGTAGGGTTTCCTACCCACAGAAACAAGGCAGTAATCTCCCTCCAAAGTAATTTCCTCTCCTTTGGCATTATCCGCTTTTACCGTCACCTTTTTTCCTTTGCTTTCTACTCCTTTCACCTTATGGGAGAGATAAAATTCAAACCCCAATTTGCTTAGGGACTTTTGTAACTCCTTCCCCAAAGCTTTATCCATCGTGGGGATGATGCCATCCATAAACTCTACGACGCTCACTTTGGATCCCAACCTGCCATAAACACTTCCTAATTCCAAACCAATAACGCCTCCTCCTATAATGACCAGGTGTTTGGGAATTTCTTTCATTTCCAGGGCCTCTGTGCTCGTGATGATTCTATCTTTATCAATGTGAATAAAGGGAAGTGAGGCAGGCTTAGAACCGGTGGCAATGATCACATTTTTAGCCCCTATTGAAGTGTCTCCCCCTTTTTCATCTTTCACGGAAATAGTGTGCGCATCAACAAAACTACCATGACCATGCATCACTGTAATCTTGTTTTTTTTCATCAGAAATTGTATTCCTTTCACGGTATCAGAAACAACCCCTGCCTTGCGCTCAATCATTTTTTTAAGATTCACCTTCGGGGCGCTAGACAATTCGATTCCATGCTCTCCAAATTGATGTGCGGCTTGATGAAAATGCTCGGATGAATCTAACATCGCCTTGGAGGGTATACAGCCTACATTCAAGCAGGTTCCCCCTAAACTATTGTATCGCTCTACCAATACCACTTTCATTCCTAATTGAGCGCATCGGATGGCGGCAACATATCCGCCAGGACCCGAACCAATTACTACGACATCATAACTTTCCATAACTGTTTTTTTGCAAAAGTAATGCGTCTATTAAAATTAACAACGGCCTTTGAACAAACTCTCATTAAGTAATGTCGATGTCCTTTTATTAAGTGTACCTTTCACACATGATTGTCATCTTTGATATTGTTATTGTGCTGTTGCTGGGTTTGGCAGCTTGGCGCGGTTGGCGCAATGGATTTATCATGGAAATCTTTTATACGCTGTTCATCTTTGTTTCCATCTACCTATCCATCCATCTTTCCAATTGGGTGGCGGAGAAGTGGGGTGGTCCACCTCCTAACGCAGCCGGCTTAAAAACTTTTCTGATTATTCTTGGAATTCTTTCCATCGCATTGTTTTTTCTAGCCAAATTGGCCAGTGTGGCGATCAAAGCAGGTGGTGGAGGAAGAGTAAATTCTTTAGCGGGTTTGTTCTTTGCCGTATTTAAGTCAGCAATGGTCATTAGTATTTTGTTATTGGTTGGTGAAAAAATAAACGGAAAGGTGGAATGGATGCCGCGTGAGCAGAAGCAAGCCTCTTGGCTCTATGAGCCCTTGTACAGAATGTCTTTTATGATGATGCCCGCTTTGGAAGAGAGTGCTATTTACCATAACGGAAGTAAAAAACTGAAAGAAATTTTGCAAGAAGAACAAGAGCCACGACAAGATGAACAGGAATAAAAAAATCCTCACAAGGAGGATTTTAGAGGTCCCGAGCGGATTCGAACCGCTGTACAAGCTTTTGCAGAGCTCTGCCTAGCCGCTCGGCCACAGGACCTTGAGATTGCAAATATAATATTCATTCACCTTTTCAGTTATAAAAAATGTAATTTTGCAAAAAATAAAAAGATATGTCTAATCGAATTTACATATTGCTGATTTCAGTATTTGCGGCGCTTTCCTTGTTTTTAGCTTATTTACTGTTCACTACTAAAAAGGAACTCACAGAAAGGATAGTGTATGTAGATAAAGAGAACGGCACTTTAATGGATGAACGCGATGGTCTTCAAATGGAATTGGAGCAGATGCAACTGACGTTCTCGTCAATGGAAACGGACAATGCGCAGATGCGCGATAGCATTCAGTGGCAAGCCAACAGAATATCCGGTTTACTTCAAGCAGCGAGAAACAAAGATCTAGACATCCAAAAACTGCGCGATGAAACCGCCACGTTGAGAAGAATCATGAAAGGGTATATTCATGATATTGATTCTTTACAAAGAATGAATGACCGCCTCATTGTTGAAAAACAAAACGAAAGTTATCGTGCAGACCAAGCGGAGTCGAAGTCGAGTCAATTGGCACAGGAGTTAACCAGTACCCAAGAAATTGTATCCAAGGGGTCTGTGCTTGCGGCTTCTAACTTCAGTAGTAAAGGCATAAAAGAAAAGTCAAGGGGAGGGGAAAAAGAAGTGGAAAGAGCATCTCAAGCCTCTCAAATTAAATCTTGTTTCACGGTCAGACAAAACTCCATTGTCAAAGGAGGCATCAAGAAATTGCACTTGCAGGTGGTAAGCCCTTCAGGCGCAATCATTGGAGCTTCGGGCAATGCGAACTTAGATGGGAAAGATCAATCCTACAGCGCCGCTCGAGAAATTGATTACCAAAATCAAGATACAGATGTATGCATATACTGCAACGCGGGTGGAAAATTGGAAAAGGGAACTTACAAGATCTATGTCTTCGAATCTGGAAAAAAGATTGGGTCTTCAGAATTGGTTTTTTCAAGATAATATCCCTCTGTGACATCTTTCACAGACGATTTTCAAATTTAGCCGTTCATTTGCACCCATGATCATCGCGGCTTTGCTCATCATCGGCTTTATTTTAGGCGCAATTGGAGGCGGGGCGGGTTTGTTGATATTACCCGTGTTGGTATACCATCAAAATTTTTCTCCGACAGAGGCCGCTCCTATCTCGATGTCATTGGTAGGGGTTTCTGCCATGCTCACCATTCTATCTCAAAAAACCGCTTGGAAAGAATGGTGGAGCAAGGATTTAATCGCTTTCATCAGCGGATCGCTCTTCATGATTTATCTTTCAAAGTGGCTCATCACTTATTTAAAAACAGCTGTTTTAAAAACAAATGAGGGGGTTGAACAACTTGACCATCTCATCATGGTGTTTTTCATCCCTATAATTTTTCTATCCGCTTGGCACGCTTGGCCAAAATCAACACGCACCCAAAATGATTTTCAATGGAGCAACAAGAAAGGTTGGGGTTGGGGAATGCTTACTGGAAGTTTGGCGGGTCTTTTTGGCGCAGGAGGCGGTTTTATCATCGTTCCTGTATTGCATCAAGGGGCGCGATTTCCTATTCAAAAAGCCATCGGAGCAAGTTTACTCATTATCACTATCAACGGCATGATTGGAGGACTTTTTCCATTAGTAACATCGGGTCAAATCAACAACACGATTTTGCTATGGATGCTGTGGATGGCCATTGGAGCCGTTGCGGGCAGAGCTTGGTCCAAGCATCAAACACCAGAAATTTTGAAAAAATCATTGGCCATTTTCCTGTCCTTGGTGGCAACGGCTATTTTTGTAAAAGAAATCAATTATCTACTATGAATATTCAACAACTGTATACCAAATGTTTGGCACAAGGTGCCTACTATATCGAATCAAATGGCGAAGCCGCTGTAATTGATCCATTGAGAGATATCCAAGAATATTTAAACCTGGCCAAGCAAAACAATGCTACCATCAAGTATATTTTTGAAACCCACTTTCATGCGGACTTTGTCAGCGGTCATTTGGAGTTGCACAAAGCAACAGGCGCGCCCATTGTTTATGGACCTTCTGCTCTACCTGATTTTGAATGTGTCGTTGCTCAAGACCAACAAAAATTTCAATTAGGCGAGGTTCAAATTAAAACCATTCACACACCCGGACATACTTTGGAAAGTACCTGCTGGTTGTTGGAAGACAAAGAGGGGATTCCACATAGTATTTTTACCGGGGACACTCTTTTTATCGGTGATGTAGGAAGACCGGATCTAGCACAAAAAACGGGCAGCATCACCATGGAAGATTTAGCAGGCATGTTATATGAAAGCCTTCACAATAAAATCATTCCTCTTCCCGATAGTGTTACGGTGTATCCTGGACATGGCGCTGGATCGGCATGCGGGAAAAACATGAGTGCAGAAACCGTGGACTCTTTGGGAAATCAAAAAAAGAGGAACTATGCACTAAAGACCACCTCAAAAGAGCAATTCATCAAAGAAGTAACCACAGGACTCATTGCCCCACCCGCCTATTTTCCGGAGAATGTAGCCTTGAACAAAAAAGGGTATGACCTTCTTGAAAAGCTGATGGAACGTGGGTTGACATGGATAGACCCCGCTCATTTAAACGCATTGATCTCTTCAAATAACGCATTGATCCTGGACACTAGGGCCCCCCAAACATTTAAGGATGGTTTTATCAAAGGGTCCATCAACATTGGAGTCAAAGGAGATTTCGCACCGTGGGTAGGAACCCTCATTCAGAATATTAAAACACCCCTGATCATTGTCGCCAATGAGGGAGAGGAGGAAGAAGTAATCATTCGGCTTTCTCGGGTAGGCTATGAAAATATTGTGGGATTCGTCAAGCCCAATGCGCAGGAGTGGAAAGACACGGGGGTTGAAATAGATACGATTACCAGTATCTCTGCTCAGGAGCTGGAATCACGATTGAATCAAGGTTCGATTGAAATTTTTGACGTCAGAAAACAAGGAGAATACAATGCAGGGCATATCCCCAATGCGCACTTCACGTCTCTCCAATTTCTGTCAGATCATTTTTCGGAATTTTCAACCCACAATGAGCAATATGTTCACTGCCAAGGGGGATATAGAAGCATGATCGCTTGTTCCATTTTAAAGAAAAATGGAATTCATCAGGTGATAGATGTAGCGGGAGGTTATGGAGCTATCGTTAAAACGGGTATTCCCACAGAAGTTTCTGCTTGTCAAAACGCGTAACAGAATATCTCAAATTATCCTATCTTCGCAGCTCATTAAAATCTGACAGTCATGGGAAAACTTGGAACAACGGAAATACTCCTCATTTTGGCGGTGGTGCTATTGTTATGGGGTGGTAAAAAAATTCCAGAATTGATGCGTGGTTTAGGCAAAGGAATGAAGGAATTTAAAGACGCTAGCAAAGGAGAATCTAGCGATAGCGACAAGCCGTCTAAAGCTTAATGAAAAAACGCTACCAAAGCATATCCGAGATTCGTACTGACTTGGAGAGGGGAAATATTACCCTCCCTGAATTGGTGGATTATTATCTTCAAAAAATTGAAGACCAAAAATCCATCAATGCTTTTGTGGAAGTGTACACCGAAGAGGCGCGTGCTGCGGCCACTAAGATCCAAGAGAAATGGGTGCAAGGGAAAGCGGGGAGCTTAGCTGGTTTGGTGATTGGCATCAAAGACAACATTTGTTACAAGGGTCACCCAGTTTCTGCAGCTTCTCTCATTTTACAAGGTTTTGAATCACTCTACAGCGCTACCGTTGTGGAACGTTTGTTGGCGGAAGACGCCATTATCATTGGTCGTCTCAATTGTGACGAGTTTGCGATGGGTTCGTCCAATGAGAAATCTTTCTATGGCCCCGTGTTGAATCCAATCGACCCTCGATTTGTTCCAGGGGGTTCTTCTGGTGGGTCCGCCGCCGCCGTTGCGGCCGATATGTGTCTAGCATCCTTAGGCAGTGATACGGGAGGTTCTATTCGACAACCCGCCGCTTACACTGGTATTGTGGGGATGAAACCCACCTATGGAAGAGTCTCTCGTCATGGATTGATTGCCTACGCCAGTAGTTTCGACCAAATCGGTCCGCTTACTTCTTCGATAGAAGATGCGGAGCTTATTCTCTCAAAGATTGCGGGTCCCGACGATTATGATGGAACATTGGCCT
>Ga0169931_10004663_pt1 | contig 21215 bp, 20 predicted proteins | sample Kivu_15m_20L_FD_129675 | JGI IMG/M metagenome (GOLD analysis project Ga0169931, IMG submission 129675) | Freshwater microbial communities from Lake Kivu, Western Province, Rwanda to study Microbial Dark Matter (Phase II) - Kivu_15m_20L... | ecosystem: Environmental > Aquatic > Freshwater > Lake... | reverse complement strand
CTGGTGGCGAGCGAGTGCCTGCGGGGCGATCTGCGGGCGCTGCTGGAGCAGCTGCCGGAGCTGCAGGGCAAGGTGCTGCGGCTCCGCTACGGCATGGAGGGCGAGGAGCCGATGAGCCTCACCTCGATCGCCAGGCACCTGGGCATGAGCCGCGACAAGACCCGCAGCCTCGAGCGCCGAGCCCTGGAGGAGATCCGCAACCGCTCCCGCCAGCTGCAGGAGTATCTGGTGGCCTGAGCGGTCTGAGCGGGGAGCGGCCTGGCCTGAGGGTGGGATCCGCACCGCCCGCAGGAGGAGCGGTTCCCTCAGCGCCCGTAGGTTGATGCCCACCTGTTCCATCCGCCCGTGACCCCCTCGGCCAGCGAGCCTTGGCTGCTTGCAGCCCTGCGTCCGCTGCGTCTGCGCCGCAGTCCCAGCCCCAGCCGGGCTGATCTGGAGCGCGAACTCGAGGAGGCCCGGCGGCTGGGGCATTGGTTCACCGAGGAAGACCGGCAGCTGGTGCGCGAGCACGAGGCCCGGCTCTCGGCCGATCGGCGCAGTGCCCTGCTGCAACGGGCGGGACGCGGAGGAGCCGTGGCCCTGCTCGTGGCCTCCACCGTGCTGCCCCTGCTGTGGCCCGTGGCGCTGCTGGCCGGCTTTCGCGCCTTTCCCAGCACCAGCCGGCGCCTCGCCCTGGTGCTGGCGGTGAGCGCCGGCGCCGCCCTGATCACGGCCGGCGTGGTGGTGAGCCAGATCGGCCGGGCCCTGCTGGCGCCTGAGCCTCTCTCCGCCCCGGCGGCCCTGCCCGTCTCCGGCCCTGGTGCGAGCGAGCTGGGCCGCGATCTGGCCAGCCGCCTCGAACGAGCCACCGACTACTGGGTGCTGGAGGGCCGGAGTGCCGATGGCACCGCCACCTGGCGCAAGGGCCTGGTTCAGCAACGCGATGGCTAGCCGGTGCTGGTGCTGCCCCGCAGCACCTGGACCCTGCTGACCCCGGCCGAGCGGCGGGCCCTGGCACAGCACCTGAGCGAGGAGCGTGATCTGCGTGCCATCCATGTGGGCCGGGTGGAGCCCGCCGGCGGCTTCGCTGGAAACACGATTCGGGTGGAGGAGCGGGTGTGGCCCTGATCAGCCTGGCTCAGAAGAACTCGTCGAAATTGTCGAAGTCGACAGCCTTGAAGTTGCCGGCCTCCACCTGCTGCATCAGCCGCACCAGCTGAACCCAGAGCGCTCCTCCGGTGGCCAGTGAGAGCAGGAAGGCCACCAGCAGTGCCGCGCCTGCCGCGAACCCGAACACCTGCAGGCAGCCGCCGAGAAACAGGGTCACCCCGATCAGCAGGCCGCTCCAGGGGAGCACCGTCGGCACTCCGGCCAGGGGCAGCATCGGCAGCCGGTCCTGCTTCCAGGCATCGAGCCGGTTCTGCACCAGGCGCGAGAAGGTGAGACCGCAGACCATGCCGATCGCCAGCCCAAGCCCCGCCAGGAGGTAGGGCGGTTGCAGCATGGGTACGAATTCGAGCAGCAGATCGGCGTCGTCGAAATCGGCTGGCAGCCCGAGCGCCTCCAGCTGTGCGGCCGGTTCCAGGGAGGCAAGGAGCGAGAGCGGAAGGGCTGAACCAGCAGGCACGGCAGACGGAGTGGCGACCCGCCGACCCTAGGGCCAGGCTCAGGCAGCCAGCGGATTGAGACGGGCCAGCATCCCACCGGCCAGGCGGCGGGGCGAGAAGGTGCGCCGCAGCAGAGCGAGCAGGGCCTGGAGATCATCGGTGTGCAGCCGGTTGTCGGCCACGAGGCTGAGCAGCAGGCGCTGGCGCAGGCCCCCTCCATCGCGCCCGAAGAGCAGGCGCAGCCCATCGCGCGCCACCGGCAGCAGATCGAAGCCCGGCCCTTCGCTCTCCACCACGGCCAGCAGATTCTCCAGACGCTGCAGGCGCAGACGGCCCTCGCCATCGAAGATCACGTCCAGCAGCTTCTCGCGCATCTCGGCCGTGTCCCCGGCCAGCAGGCGCCGTGCCACGTAGGGGTAGGCCACCCGGATGATGCGGAAGCCTGGATCGAGCCGCATCGCCAGCCCCTCCTGGCTGACGACGGCACGGATGATCAGGGCGAAGCGGGCGGGCACGCGGAAGGGATAGTCGTACATCAGCTCCGAGAAGCGATCGGTGATCGCCTTGAAGTTGAAGTTGCCCACATTCTCGCCCAGGGCACCGCCGAGCACGTCGGCGAGAGCCGGCACGATCGGTGCCAGATCGGCCGTGGGGCTGAGAAAGCCGAGGCTCTGGAAATCCCTGGCCAGCGCTTCGAAATCCTTGTTGATCAGATGCACCACGGCACCCGTGAGGGTGAGGCGATCACGATCACTGATCGAATCCATCATGCCGAAATCCACGTAGGCCACATGGCCGAGGCCGTGGCTGCTGCCGTGCAGGGCAAACAGGTTGCCAGGATGGGGATCAGCGTGAAAGTATCCGAATTCCAGCAGCTGCTGCAGACCGGCGATCACTCCGGTGCGGATCAAGGCGGCCGGATCGAGATGGTTGGCCTCGAGCTCACGGCGGTTCTGCAGTTTCACCCCGTCGATCCACTCGGTGGTCAGCACCCGGCGGCTGCTCAGCGGGCGCTCCACCCGCGGCACCGTCACCTCCGGCTGCTCGGCGAACAGGCCGGCAAAGCGCTCGGCATTGTCGGCCTCGCGGCGGTAGTCGATCTCCTTGAACAGGGTGGAGCCGAACTCGTCGATGATCGCGCCCAGCCCGAAGCCGAGATTCAGCGGCAGGAAGGGGGCGCTGAGCACGCCCAGACAGCGGATGATCACCAGGTCGCGCCGCATCAGGAAGGGCAGCCGCGGCCGCTGCACCTTCACCGCCACCCAGCGGCCGTCGTGCAGGCGGGCCTTGTACACCTGGCCCAGGCTGGCGGCCGCCACCGGGTGATCGGGGAACAGGGCGAAGAGTGCACTGGCCGGGGCACCCAGCTCGGATTCGATCAGCTTCAGCGCCACCGCATGGGGGAAGGGGGGCAGGTCGTCCTGCAGGCGGGTGAGCTCCTCGAGCCACTCGCGCTTCACCAGATCCGGGCGGGTGGAGAGGGCCTGGCCCACCTTGATGAAACAGGGCCCCAGGGCACTGAGGGTGGCGAGGATGCGTTGCGCCACCCGGCGCTGCACCTTCGGATCGGGGCTGCTCGCCTGGCTGGCGAGGGTGATCGTGAGGGCACCGAGGGTCCAGAGAACCACCACGAGGCGGCTCAGCCAGATCCAGGGACGCAGGATCAGCCAGCGGAAATCTGCGCTGGGGTCATAACGGGGCGTGGGGGCCTGGCTTCCGGAAACGGGAGGGGCGGAAGCAGGGGAGCTGCCCTGCGGCATGGCATCCAGGCGGGCCGGAGAGCCGGCGCCGGCGCCGGACGGAGCGGCAGCGATGGTGCCGCCAGCCGAGGAGCCGGAGGGCGTGGTCTGGGCGTAGCTCAGGGCGGAGACCGTGGAGTGGCGAGACTCTAGAAAGCCAAGACGGGCGCCATGAAGGATTCCGGCACAGCCCCGCTGCTGGCCCTGCTGCGCGGCGAGGGAGGGCTCGCCCTGCATCTGCCGGCCCATGGGCGCGGACGCGGGCTGGCCCCGGAGCTGAGGCGGCTGCTGCGCCGGCCACCCGGCAGCTGGGATCTGCCGGAGCTGCCGGCCTTCGGCGGCCCGCTTGAGCCGCAGGGAGCGGTGGCCGAAGCCCAGGCGGCCTGCGCCGCGCTGCTGGGTGCCCAGCGCTGCTGGTTTGGGGTGAACGGTGCCAGCGGGTTGCTCCAGGCGGCGCTGCTCGCCCTGGCGCCGCCGGGATCGCGCGTGCTGCTTCCCCGCAATCTGCATCGCTCGCTGCTGCACGCCTGCGCGCTGGCAGACATCGAGCCGCTGCTCTTTGATCTGCCCTTCGATCCGGCCACGGGCCTCTGGCAGCCCCTCACCCCATCGGGCCTTGCGGCGGTGCTCACGGCGGCGCTGCCCCTGGAGCCGAGGGCGCTGGTGCTGGTGGATCCCACCTACCAGGGTCTTGCAGCCGACCTTCCCGCCCTGGTGGCGGTGCTGCGCAGCCGCGCTCCGCAGCTGCCTCTGCTGGTGGACCAGGCCCATGGCGATGGGGCGGCTCTCGCGGCCGGGGCCGATCTGGTGGTGCTGTCGCTGCAGAAGGCTGCCGGCGGCCTGGCCCAGAGCGCCGTGCTGCTGCAGGGGGGCGACAGGGTGGCCGCCCGCGATCTGGAGCGAACGCTGCTCTGGCTGCAGACCTCCAGCCCCAGTGCCCTGCTGCTGGCTTCGAGCGCGGCGGCGATCCAGCAGGCCCACAGCCCCGCCGGCCGGAAGCAGCGGCAGCGGGCCATCGGCTGCGCGGAGCGGCTGCGGAGCAGATTGCAACGTCTCGGCTTCGTGCTGGTGAACAACCAGGATCCTCTGCGGCTGGTGCTCAACACCGCGGTCCTGGGCATCCATGGCCTCGAGGCCGATGCCTGGCTGCTGGAGCGCGGCGTGACGGCGGAACTGCCCGAACCCGGCAGCCTCACCTTCTGCCTCGGGCTGGCTCCACCACCTGGTCTCGCCTGGCGCCTGCCCCGCAGGCTGGTGGCGCTGCGGGCGGCTCTGGCGGGAGACGCTGCCCCAGCCTTCGAGCCACCGCCGCTGCCGATGCTCGGGCGCACGGAGCTGGCGATCGGGCAGGCCTGGGCTGGCCCCAGCGAAGCGGTGCCGCTGGAGGACTGCGCCGGGAGGATCGCAGCCGCCCCGGTGTGCCCCTATCCACCGGGGATCCCGCTGCTGATCCCCGGGGAGCGGATCGATGCCTCCCGGGCGGCCTGGCTGGCGCGGCAGGGGCGCCGCTGGCCAGGGCAGATCGCTGATACGGTGGCGGTTGTGGCCAGTGGTCGGGGGGGCCGATGACACGGCACAATCCAATCGGTGGCGTGGGCCGCTCCCACCCGGCAGACGGCTGGGATTTCGTCACTCCCGGTCTGCCCGACTCCGCCTTCGAGGATGCCCCAGGCTTCAGTCCCACGCCGATGGAGCTGCGGGTGATGCTGCTGGCCCACCTGCGGCCACGGCCCGATTCGCTGGTGTGGGATGTGGGGGGCGGCACCGGTGCCCTCGCCCTGGAGATCGCCAGGCTTCTGCCTGCCGGTTCCGTGCACACCCTGGAGCGCGATCCCGAGGCGATCGAGCTGCTGGAACGCAACCGCCGCCGCTTCGGGATCGAAAACCTGCACATCCATGCCGGCCGCGCTCCGGATGATCTGCCGCAGCTCCCTCCCGATCCCGACCGCGTGCTGCTGGAGGTGGGTCGCCCGCTCGTGGATGTGCTGCGGGCGGTGTGGGCTGCCCTGAAGCCGCTGGGGCGCCTGGTGATCAGCACCTCGAGCCTCGAAGGTCTCGTCGATGCCAGCGACACCCTCAGCCAGCTCGGCGCCAGGGATGTGCAGGTGGTGCAGGCCACCGTGCACCGCATGCAGCGCCGCGGCAGCCAGGCGAAGCTGGCCGCTGCTGAGCCTCTCTTCCTGATCGCCGCCGAACGTTGATCCCAAGCCCCCGCACCACCACCTCCCTCGCCAGGCTGGCCAGTGGCTGGGCCGCCGGGGGCCTCGGCTTTCTGGTGGTGATGCTGGGGGGCTGGTGGTTCACCCTGGCCGTGGGCCTGATCGTGCACCTGGGGCTGCTGGAGTTCTTCCGGATGGCCCGCTTCAAGGGCATCCGGCCCGCCAGCCGCACCACCCTCGTGGCGGTGCAGCTGCTGCTGCTCACCACCCAGGCCGCCTCGGGCAGCGACTGGATGGCGGGGGCAGGAGGACAGGACCTGGCTGCCGCCGTGCTGCCGGCCAGCGGTGCCGTGATCTGCGGCTGGCTGCTGCTGCAGCCCGGCAGCGGCACCATCGCCGACATCGCAGCCTCGGTGTTCGGACTCTTCTACCTCGGCTATCTGCCCAGCCACTGGATCAAGCTGCGTGACCTGCACGATCCCGCCCTGGCTCCGGCGCTGGCGGGCACCACCCTGCCCGGCACGCCCTGGCTGTGGAGCAGCGGCCTGGCTCTCACCCTGCTGGCCTGCTTCCTGATCGTCGCCACCGACATCGGCAGCTACGCGATCGGAAGGCGCTGGGGCCGACACCCCCTGTCGCTGATCTCGCCCGGGAAGACGGTGGAGGGAGCCCTCGGCGGCGTGGGCTGCGCCATGGCGGTGGGAGCGCTGGGGGGGATCTGGCTGGGCTGGCGCTGGGGTCCGCTGGTGGGAGGTGTGCTCGGCGGCGTGGTGGCCCTGTTCGCGCTGGTGGGGGATCTGACCGAATCGATGATGAAGCGCGATGCCGGGCTCAAGGATTCGGGCGACGCGATCCCTGGACATGGCGGCATCCTCGACCGGATCGACAGCTATCTCTTCGTGCCGGCGGTGTTCTATGCGCTGGTGACCCTGCTCTATCCCCTGCTGCAGGGGAGCTGAGAGAGCCCCTTCGCCGCTGACGCGGGGCGTCAGTCGGGCTGCTGCACGATGCTGCGCACCGCCGCGCTGCCATCGGTGCGGCAGACGCCGATCGGCAGGGGATCAGGCCGGCCGCGCACCATCCAGCCGAACTCCAGTCCCTCGCGCCGCAGCTCCGGCAGGGAGCGTGCGCCGGATTCGATGGCGATCAGCAGGCCCGGCACGAGCCAGGCCTCCACCGACTCCGTGCCGGTGCTGAAACGGCGCGCCAGGGCGATCCGGCAGGCCCGATCCGCCGATTCCAGCAACTGCTGCAGGGCTGGATCCAGGGCGCGCCCTGCGGCTGAGACACTCCCCGGCCTGCTCACCGTGGCACCGCCAGGCAGGGGAGGGGGTAGTGGCAGTGGCTGGAGAGCCGCCTGTGGCCGTGCGGGCAGCGGGGCCACGAGCAGCAGCACCGCACCCGCGAGCAGGGAGGCCAGCCGATCCCGCCGCGCGAGCAGGCAGGCAGGGCCGGCGCCGCCGGCTGGGGGCCTGCTGGCCCGATCAGCAAGGACGCTCCAGTTCATGGGGAGACCCGCGCCTCCCCCTCCAGTTCGAGCAGGCCGGCGGACACTCCGGCCCGTTCGATCCGGATCGCCGGGTCCATCGGCAGACGGGCCTCCGCTCCTTCCGGACTCCGCAGCACGAGCGTGCCGTGCTCGGCGAGCACCTCGGTGGCCACCTCGAGGGGCCGCTGGGTGCCGGCGCCGCTGGCCAGCAGAACGAGACGGTCGGCCTGGATGCGCAGCGCGGCCAGGGGGCTGACGCCGAGCAGATCCTCCGCAAGGCCGTCGCCCAGCCCGCGCCAGGCCGGAGTGGCCAGGGAACGGCCGAGATCCTCACCGTTGAAACACACCAGGCCGCGCACCCGGAAGGGATGATCCAGCCGCAGGCTCTGGCCGCGCAGCAGGCCGCCCACCCGCACCTGGATCGGCTCGCTGCGCAGCTCCACCCGGTCGATGCGCAGGTGCCGGTAGGTCACCCGCCGGGCCTCCAGCACCACCCCGTCGAGGCGTCCGGTCATGAGCCGGGCGGCGGACCCCTCCAGACGGATCTCCAGCCGCTCGATCGCCTCACACTGCTGACGCAGCCAGAGCTCCAGGCCCCGGGCGATCAGCCCGAGCACCGGACCGGAGGGCCGGCTGGAGGGCGGATCGGGGGAAGGGGAGGAGGAGGCGCTGGTCATGAAGCATCACGGTGAAGGCCACAACTACCAGAGGACGCACGGTCGTGCCGCTGCAGTGATCGCTTCGGGGCGTGGGCCCGCGGATTCGGCGACGACGGATGGGCGGAGATGAACGCCACCAGACGGTTCATCCCATCCGCGCCCGCCGTGCTGCCAGAAAGGCCTCCACCGCCGTGACCAGAGCGAGGAGCAGCAGCAGCGCCAGGCTCAGGGTCTGGAACGCCAGGGCCTGAGAAGCCGGCGCAGGGTTCTGGGGCCTCCCTGCGATCGCCAGGCTGCCGGCCCCGAGCAGCGACGTGATCCACCAGGCCCGCCAGCGACGCTGATAGAGATAACCGGCGCCGAGCCCGGGCAGCACATTCAGCACCGCCCCCAGCCAGGGGGCCGAGGCGGCGAGCACCGCCCGCCGGTCCGGCAGGGCGAAGGGAGCCAGCGAACGATCGGGCCCCTCGATCGCCCCGGCCGGGGAGGAAGCCGCGCTGGGGGAGCCCAGGGCAGCGGGGCCAGCGGCCTCCTCGGGGACAGGATCGTCTGAGGCGGAAACCATGGTGGCGGTGCGGGCTGAGCGTGGGGAGGCCGGCGGAGCCGGGGCCTCATTCTCCCCAGAGGCGAATCAGATTGGTGCAGCGGCGGCTGAACCGCCCGGGCGGCTGCCTCAGCCACGCCCGGTCAAAGGGCAGGATTCAGGTCTCAGCTGGCGGGAAGCGCAGAGCGGAGGCGGGCCAGGCGGCGAGCATTGACGCCGAGATCCGAATCCCCAAGCCGTGATGCCGAGCGCGCTTCGATCACGCCGGCCTCGGGATCGGCGTGAAGCTCCACATCATCCACGAAGCCGAACAGACGGCTCGTGGCCGTGGCGCGGAGGTAGAGGGGGCCGCTCTCGACCAGGTCCACTCCTTCAATCGCCAGCAGCGCCGGGAGCAGCTGATCGAGGGCGGCGCCAGGATCCTCCACCCGCCAGTTTTCGCGGGCGCAGTGGCTGGGCGTGGGGCAGTCGCTCAGGTGCCCCCGGCTCACACCCAGCCCCCCGGGCTCCGGGCCGGCCAGATGCAGCAGCGAGGCGCCAGCCGGGGCTGCTGAACTGAACAGCAGGATGGCAAGCACGCCGGCCTGGAGTGCCAGAGCGATCCTTCGACAGGCGGAGGCGAGCGTGTGAATCATGGGCTGTTGTGAAAGGTTAGAGAAAAGGCTCCCACTGTGAGCCGCGCCTCGGACAGAGCAATTCGTCAATCGGAGCAGACCTTCGTTCCACGACCACCACATAGGGATAGAGGTGGAGTGAATGAACCAGTGCCTGAGCTGCATTCGCTGGTACCGCGAGCCGTCGATCCTGGTCCTCTGGATCTGCCGCCATTCCCTGGCAGGCATTCAGCTGGTCGGCAAGTCCGGAGACAAAGGCTGAAAATGGATTATCGGATCCGTGAATATCTTCGCAGATGTATACACCACCAGGTTTCAGTACGGGCAGGAGCGCCTCCATCGTGGTTCGCTGCTGATCGGGCGTATGGCCTCCGTCGTCGATGACGACATCGGGTGCCGGCAGGCTGCCATCGGCAAGAACTCGCTTCCAGAAGAGTGGATCCCCCTGGTCACCGATCAGAACATGGATCCCGGGGCGCTGATAAGCAAGGCAGGCAGTCTCGATATCGATACCATAAATTTCAGCGTCGTTGCCAAAATAATCCTTCCACATATCAAGTGACCCTCCCGAGTAGATCCCTATCTCAACAACCACAAGCCTTTCACGACCACGCAGGGGGTTGAGATGGCGATGATAGAGTTCAAAGTAATGACGCCATTTCCAGATGCCTGGACCTTCGCGCCTGGCTTCAAAAAATGTCTCTAATGGTGAGAGCGAGCCCGGCTCGGATGCCTGGGGATGGGCATTTGACTGAGCTGGCAATGAAGCTGCGAAGTGATGACCAGAAACCCTCCAGGCTTGCCTCCAATCGTAGGTAATCTTGCGAAACCGTGAGAGAGTTTGCCGGAGCAGCGGTTTGATCATTCAGAACCTGCCGAGTCATTCTGCAGACGACCCCAGCAGCTTACGGGTGAGGCTTCCTTGCCACTCCTTGAGCCCCATCCAGCCAGGTCTGAGCCACCGTCTCCGGGCGGTCGATGTGGGGAAGGTGGCCGCAGCGCTCCAGCTCGCGGATGCGATCACCCAGCAACGCCTGCGCGGCTCGCTTCTGAGGGGGGCGCAGGATGCGGTCGTCGGCGCCCCAGAGCACGGCCAGCGGCTGAGGGGGCAGGGGGTCGCCGCAGCCGGCGAAGCCGCCGGAGCGGGCAAAGCGGGCCAGGGCAGGAGCCCAGCCTGGCGTGGCCAGGTGCAGTGAGGCGATCTCCAGCTCGGCGGGGCCCACATCGGCCGCCGGATCCGCGAAGGCCGAACGGCAGAGGCCGCGCCGCACCCCGGGCAGGGCCAGAAAGCGGACCCCCAGACCATCCAGCAGCGGCGGCAGGGGCATCGGCCGGCCCGTGAGCCCCGCCGGGGCCAGCAGCAGCAGCCGCTCGATCCGCTCGGGCTGCCGCCGGGCGAGGCAGACCGCCACCGAACCGCCCATCGAGGCCCCGATCAGTCCGAGGGGGCCGGCCGTGTCGGCCCGGTTCGCCAGACCCTGCAGCAGGGCTTCGAGATGGCGCAGCACCGGCTCCGGACCCTGCTCCGGTTGCGCGGTCCGCGGGCTGAAGCCGAAGCCGTGCAGGTCGGGGACCACCAGCGTGTGAGCCGCGGCCAGCAGCGGTGCGATCCGGCGGAACTCCAGAAAGGAGCTGTCGAAGCCATGCAGCAGCAGCAGCGGTGGCCCCTGGCCGAGCACCGCCACCGGCCAGCGCTCGGGAAGGCCGGGCAGGTTCCACCACTGCACGGCGGCGGCAAGATCTCGCCCAAGCGGATCACGAAGGTTCGCCGCCGCCCAGGCCACCAGAGCGGGGCCATCCGCGCCGGCAGGGGGGGGAGCGGAGCTCCAGGGCTGCGTGGCCTCCACGCCCGTCGGATCGCTCACGCCGGCTGCCGCTCACTGGTGGTGCTCACCAGGGCCATCAGCAGCTCGGCCGGCTCCAGGCGAAAGGGCAGGTGGTGCAGATCGGATCCTTCGCGGCAGGCGAAGGCACACACGCTCTGCAGCTCCTCCAGGCTGGCGCGCCCAAGGCCGAGATCGGCCAGGCTGAGGGGCAGCCCCAGCGCCCGGAAGAAGGGGAGCAGCTGGCGGCGGGCCTGGGCGGCGAGCTGGCTGCCGCCGATCTGCTCCTCCAGCCGCAGCTGCACCAGGATGCCGAAGCCCACCTTCTCGCCATGCAGATGGCCGTGGCTGGCCTGCAGCTGGGTGAGGCCGTTGTGCACCGCATGGGCCGCCACGGTGCGGCAGCGGGCCCCGCCGATCCCCCCGATCAGGCCGGCCGTGAGCCCACTGGCCTCCGCCACGCGCACCCAGGCCTCAGCATCGGGATCCGCCATCGCCTGCTCGCCTTCGAGCAGCAGCTGATCGCGCAGGGTGCGGGCCATCTGCACCGCCTGCTGCACCAGGCCATCGTCGCTGGCGCCGCTGCTCACCGAGGCCTCATACCACTTGGCCATCGCATCGGCGATGCCGCTGGCCAGCGTGCGGGGGGGCGCCTGTCGGATCAGATCGTGGTCGAACACCAGCAGGGATGGGCAGCGGTCGAGCGCCACATCGCCGCGGAAGGCTCCCTGGGGCGTGTAGAGATTGGCCAGCGCCGTCCAGCCCGCGCAGGTGGCAGCGCTGCCCGGCACCGTGGCGCAGGGCAGCTGGTGGCGATGGGCCAGCAGCTTGCCGGCATCCAGCACCTTGCCGCCACCGAGGGCGATCACGGCATCGCAGCCCTCTCGGCCCAGGTCCTCGGCGAGGGATGCCAGATCCTCCTCGCAGCAGTCCCAGCGCAGACGCCCCGGCAGGGGGCAGACCCCGCGCGCCTGCAGTGAGGCGGCGAGCTGCTGGCGCAGCGGCTCGGTGCTGGCGCTGCGACCGAGCAGCAGCGGGCGTCTGCCGAGGGAGACCAGTCGATCAAGAGCCAGGTGAAGTGCCCCGGGCCCGCGCACCACGGTGGCGGGAGCGATGGCGTGCTGTGCCGTGAATGCCATGGGCCGACTGTAGAAACAAGCCGCAGAAACAAGCCGCTGGGCCAGAACCCCGCCGCAGGAAGAATCCAGAGTGGTCAGGCCCCATCGGCGAACGAGCAGCCCCCTCGCTCGGAGCCGGACCTCTGCATCGGACAGCCACGCCTGGGACAGCCACGCATGGAACAACCCCGCATGGAACAACCCCGCATGGGACAGCCACGCCTGGATCAGCCCTGAGTGGAACAGCCCAGCATGGAAGAGACCAGCAGACAGGCCCCTCCTGAGGGAAAGCCCCGCCCGGACTACCGGAACAGGGCTGACTTGTGCGATTCGGAGCTGGGACGGGACGGGATCGGGGCTGAAGCGTTGCTGCGGAGCGGTGCCCGGCAGGGGCCGGGACCGGTTCCCTGGGGCGTCAGGCGCCGGCGGTGGCGAGCTCAGGCAGGGCCGGGGCGGGCGACTGCTTGAGGATCACCACCTGTTTCTCGGCGTTCACATCCACCAGGGCGGCATCACCTTCGCCGATGCGGCCGGAGAGAAATTCCTCGGCCAGGCTGTCTTCCAGCAACCGCATCACCGCACGCCGCAGGGGACGGGCGCCGTAGCTGGGATTGTAGCCCTCCTCCACCAGGCGCTCCTTGAAGGCCTCGGTGACCGAGAGGCGGATGCCCTTGTCTTCCATGCGCCCGAACACCTCGCGCAGCATGATCTCAGCGATCTCCTTGACCTCATCGCGGCTGAGCTGCCGGAAGACGATGATCTCATCGAGGCGATTGAGGAACTCAGGCCGGAAGTACTGCTTGAGCTCTTCATTCACCAGCGACCGGATGCGGTTGTAGTTGGTCTCCTCGGCATCACCGCCGCCGAACTCGAAGCCGAGGCCGCCGCCGCCCTTCTCGATCACCTTCGAGCCGATGTTCGAGGTCATGATGATCAGCGTGTTCTTGAAATCCACCGTGCGGCCCTTCGAATCGGTGAGCCGGCCGTCTTCCAGCAGCTGGAGCAGCAGATTGAAGACGTCGGGATGGGCTTTCTCGATTTCGTCGAACAGCACCACGGTGTAGGGCCGGCGGCGGACCGCCTCGGTGAGCTGGCCGCCTTCGTTGAAGCCCACGTAGCCCGGCGGCGAACCGATCAGCTTGCTGACGGTGTGGCGCTCCATGAATTCCGACATGTCGAGCCGGATCATGGCCTCCTCGCTGCCGAAGAAATAGGCGGCCAGGGCCTTGGTGAGCTCGGTCTTGCCCACGCCGGTGGGGCCGGAGAAGATGAAGCTGGCGATCGGCCGGTTGGGATTCTTGAGGCCAACCCGGGCCCGCCGGATGGCGCGCGACACGGCCTTCACAGCTTCGTCCTGGCCGATCAGGCGCTGGTGGAGGGTCTCCTCCATGTTGAGCAGCTTCACCGATTCGCTCTCGGTGAGTTTCTGCACCGGCACCCCGGTCCAGGCGGCCACGATCTGGGCGATGTCTTCCTCGGTGACCACCGGGCTGCGCTCCTCGCTGCCCGGCTCGGCCACCGCCACGGCAGCCGCCGTTTCGGAGGGAGCTGCCCCAGCGGGCTCCTCATCGCGGCGGGCCTGAAGGATGGTGCGGATCTGTTCGCGCAGGGCCACCTCCTTGTCGCGCAGTTCGCCGGCCTTGGCGAAATCCTGCTCGCGCACCGCATCTTCCTTGTCTTTCTGCACCGCACGCAGCTGCTTGTCGACCTCCTTGGCAGCCGGGGGCAGCTTGGAATTGAGCAGGCGCACGCGGCTGCCGGCCTCATCGATCAGGTCGATGGCCTTATCCGGCAGGAAGCGGTCGGAGATGTAGCGGTCGCCCAGCGTGGCGGCGGCGACGAGCGCCTCATCGGCGATGCGCAGACGGTGGTGCTGCTCATAGCGCTCGCGCAGGCCGCGCAGGATCTCGATGGTGTCGATCACCGAGGGCTCGCCCACCATCACCGGCTGGAAGCGACGCTCGAGGGCGGCATCGCGCTCGATGTGCTTGCGGTATTCATCGAGGGTGGTGGCCCCGATGCACTGAAGCTCGCCGCGGGCCAGGGCCGGCTTGAGGATGTTGGCGGCATCGATCGCACCCTCGGCGGCACCGGCGCCGATCAGGGTGTGCACCTCATCGATCACGAGGATCACATTGCCGGCGGAGCGAATCTCCTCCATGATCTTCTTGAGCCGTTCCTCGAATTCGCCCCGATACTTCGTGCCGGCCACCAGCAGGCCGATATCAAGGGTGAGAACGCGCTTGTCTTCCAGGATGTCGGGCACATCGCCCTGGGTGATGCGCTGGGCGAGGCCTTCGGCGATGGCGGTCTTGCCGACGCCGGGCTCGCCGATCAGCACGGGGTTGTTCTTGGTGCGGCGGCCCAGGATCTGGATCACCCGGTCGATCTCGTTGTGGCGCCCCACCACGGGATCCAGCTTGGCCTCGGCAGCCAGCACGGTGAGGTTGCTGCCGAACTCGTCGAGGGTGGGGGTCTTGGTGGAGCCCTTGCCGCCGCCGCCGGCGGCCACCTCGGCGGTCTCGCCGAGCATGCGGATCACCTGGGTGCGCACCTTCGCCAGATCCACGCCGAGGTTCTCGAGCACCCGGGCGGCCACGCCTTCACCCTCGCGGATCAGCCCAAGCAGCAGGTGCTCGGTGCCGATGTAGTTGTGACCCAGCTGGCGGGCCTCCTCCAGGGAGAGCTCCAGCACCCGCTTGGCACGGGGCGTGAAGGGGATCTCCACGGCCACGAAGCCGGAGCCGCGGCCGATGATCTTCTCCACCTCCACGCGGGCATCCTTCAGGTTCACCCCCATCGACTTGAGCACCTTGGCGGCGACGCCGGTGCCCTCACCGATCAGACCCAGCAGGATCTGCTCCGTGCCCACGAAGTTGTGGCCGAGGCGGCGGGCCTCTTCCTGGGCCAGCATGATCACCTTGATGGCCTTCTCGGTAAACCGCTCAAACATGGGGCCAGGCCTGCTGCACGTGGAACCAACCTATCAGGATTGAAGCCAGGCGTGGGGCGACGGGGATACCAATGCGGCGAACATGGCAAGGGTCCAGTGCCGGCAATGCCGGTGAGCCAAGGTGGTGATAATGGAATGCGGGAAACTGGAGGCCGAAGGCAACAGAAATTGCCGGTTTCCCGAACGCCGGCTCACCGATCCAGACGCAGCCATTCGATCAGGGCATCCTCGCCATTGCGGTAGTAACTGCGACGGACTCCCGCCTCTGCGAAGCCCGCAGCCCCGTAGAGAGCCCGCGCGGCCGCGTTGGCGCTGCTCACCTCCAGGGTGGCGTGCCGGGCTCCCAGCAGCCGGCCGCGCTCCAGCAGGGCCGCCAGCACCCGCCTCCCATGGCCCTGCCGGCGCCGGCCGGGGTGCACGGCGACCAGGGTGATGTGCAGTTCATCGAGGATCAGCCAGCCGCAGGCCATCGCCAGCAGCTGCTCTCCCTCCCAGAGCCCCAGGCCGGGCCGGGAATCGCTGAGCAGCTCCACCTGCCACTGGTCGGCGCTCCACAGGCCGCCGAGGGCCGCTGCATCGAGGGCAAGGCAGGCAGCGGCATCGGCTGCCTGCAGCGCTCGCAGCAGCGGTGAGGCTGTGCGCGGTTGGCAATCCAAGCAGACCCGCGGAGGCAGGATCCCTACGATGACGACCCGGAAGCGACGCGGCCAGATCGCTGCCGACATCCTGCCGAATCGCAGCCGCATGCTGACCAGCCCTCCCACCCAGCCCGCCGCTTCAGCGATCACCGACCCGGCTGCAGGGCGGCCCTACGAAAGCAGCCAGGACAGCGCCAGCCCGAACCGCAATCTGGCCCCCCTCACCACCCGTCTCGCGGCCGACGGACAGCTCATGGTGGGCGGCTGCCGGCTGGAGGAACTCGCCGCCATCCACGGCACGCCGCTCTATGTGCTCGATGAAATCACCCTGCGGGCCACCTGCCGGGCCTACCGGGATGCTCTGAAGCGGCACTACCCCGGCCCCTCCCTGGCGCTCTACGCCTCCAAGGCCAACAGTTCGCTGGCCCTTGCCGCCCTGGTGGCCGGTGAGGGTCTCGGTCTGGATGCCGTTTCGGCGGGGGAGCTGCTCACGGCGCTGCAGGGCGGCATGCCGGCGGAGCGGATCGTGTTGCACGGCAACAACAAATCCGAGGCTGAGATCGCGCTGGCCCTGGAACACGGCGTGACCGTGGTGCTCGACAACTGGCACGACCTTGAGCTGCTCCGTCGCCTGGCTCCAGACCGGCCGCGGCCGGCGCGGCTGCTGGTGCGCTTCACGCCGGGGATCGAGTGCCACACGCACGATTACATCCGCACCGGCCATCTCGACAGCAAGTTCGGTTTCGATCCCGACCAGCTCGAAGCACTTCTGCGCGACCTGGCGGGCTGCCCCTGGGCCCTTGTGGACGGCCTGCATGCCCATATCGGCTCGCAGATCTTCGAGCTCGAACCCCACCGCGACCTGGCCGCGGTGATGGCCGATGCCCTGGCCCTGGCCCGCTCGCTCGGCCACCCCTGCCAGGATCTCAATGTGGGAGGCGGGCTCGGCATCCGCTACATCGAGACCGACGATCCCCCCACGATCGAGGCCTGGGTGGCCACCGTGGCCGAGGCGGTGGTCCGGGCCTGCCGGGAGCGGAGCCTGGAGCTGCCGCGGTTGCTCTGCGAACCCGGCCGCTCCCTGGTGGCCACGGCCGGTCTCACCCTCTACCGGATCGGCAGCCGCAAGGAGATTCCAGGCATCCGCACCTATCTTTCGGTGGATGGCGGCATGAGCGACAACCCCAGGCCGATCACCTATCAGTCGCGCTACACGGCGGTGCTGGCCGACCGACCCCTGGCGCCCCCCGGCCCGCCGGTGACCGTGGCCGGCAAGCACTGCGAATCCGGGGATGTGCTGCTGCACGATGCGCCCCTGCCCCCGGCGGCCAGCGGTGGTCTGCTGGTGGTGTTCGCCACCGGGGCCTACAACGCCTCGATGGGCTCGAACTACAACCGCATCCCCAGGCCTGCCACCGTGCTGGTGGGCGACGGCCAGGCCGAGCTGGTTCAGCGCCGCGAGCAGCCGGAAGACCTACTGCGCTACGACCTGCTGCCGGCCCGGCTGCGATCGGTAACCTGAGTCACAGCGGAGTCGCGGCGTGGTCACAGGCCCCCCCGCGGCCCCAAAGCCCCTTCCGAGCCTCCCGTTGGCCGTGTTGCCGCTGCCATCCAGCGATCTTGTGCTGCTGCTCGCGGATCTGGTCTCCGCCGCCCTGATCGGCAAGCTCCTGCTGGGTCGCATCAGCGAACAGCGCACCCTCTGGCTGCTGCGTGGCTACCTCTTCCTGGTGGCGCTCGCCTGGTTTCTGCAGCGCTATCTGCCCCTGCCCCTCACCAGCAAGCTGGTCGATGCCCTCGTGCTGGCCTGCAGCCTGGCTCTGGCGATTCTCTGGCAGGGGGATCTGCGCCGGCTGATGGAACGGCTGGGCACCGGACGCATCCTGGGGATCCTCTCCGACCGTGGCCGCGAGACGATCGCCTCGGGCTCGGTGAGCGTGCTCACGGAAGCGGCCGGCCGGCTGTCACAGGCCAGGCGCGGAGCCCTGGTGGTGCTCGATCTGGGCAGCGATCTGCGCCCGGAGGATTTCATGAACCCCGGCATCCCCCTCGATGCCCGCCTCTCGGTGGATCTGCTGCTCAACCTCTTCGCCGCCGACACGCCGCTCCACGACGGGGCCGTGCTGGTGCGCAACAACCGGGTGGTCTCCGCCGGCGTGATCCTGCCCCTCTCCCGGCAGGGCCTGAACCGCTACGGCACGCGCCATCTGGCGGCTCTCGGCCTCACCGAGCGGCACGACCAGTGCCTCTGCGTGGTGGTCTCGGAGGAGACCGGCACCCTCTCCCTGGCCCGCCAGGGGCGGCTGGAGCGGCCGATCACCAGCAGCCGTCTGCACGACCTGCTCAACGCAGCCCTCTCGCCCGCGCCGGCCGGCGCGCCGACGGGTCGTAGCGTGGCGAAGGAACCGCCGGAGCCCCGCGGATGAGTCGCGTTCTGGCGACCACTCCCCCCACCCAGAAGCAGCCGCTGCCGCGGCAGCTCGATCCTGCGCGGCTGCCCGCCCATGTGGCCGTGATCATGGACGGCAACGGCCGCTGGGCCCGCAGCCGCGGGCTGCCCCGGGTGATGGGTCACCGGGCCGGAGTGGAGGCGCTCAAGCGCACCCTGCGGCTCTGCAGCGACTGGGGCATCGGCGCGCTCACGGCCTATGCCTTCTCCACCGAGAACTGGAGCCGGCCCGGTGAGGAGGTGAGCTTTCTGATGGCCCTCTTCGAGCGGGTGCTGGAACGGGAGCTCGAGGCTCTGGAGCGGGAGCAGGTGCGGATCCGCTTCCTGGGCGACCTGGAGCAGCTCCCGGCCGGCCTCCAGAGCCTGATCGCGGAGGCAACGAGCCGCACCGCCGCCAACATCGGCATCCGGTTCAATGTCTGCACCAACTACGGCGGCCGGGCCGAGCTGGTGCGTGCCGCCCGCCGCCTCGCCGAACAGGTGGCGGCCGGCAGCCTCGATCCGCAGGCGATCGATGAGCAGCGCTTCAGCGCCGAGCTTCACACCGCCGGCGAGGTCGATCCCGACCTGCTGATCCGCACCAGCGGCGAGCAGCGGATCAGCAATTTCCTGCTCTGGCAGCTGGCCTACGCCGAGCTGCACATCACCGATGTGCTCTGGCCCGATTTCGACGCCGGGGCGCTGGTGAGCGCCCTGACGGATTTTCAGGGCCGCAACCGCCGCTTCGGAGGCGTCGACACCGCACCATGATCACCCGCCACGACTGGAGCCAGGCCGAGATCGAGGCGCTGCTCAGCCTGCCCCTGATGGATCTGCTCTGGCAGGCCCAGCAGGTGCACCGCGCCGCCAACCCGGGCTATCACGTGCAGCTCGCCTCGCTGCTGAGCGTGCGCACCGGCGGCTGTGAGGAAGACTGCGCCTACTGCCCCCAGTCGCTGCACAGCAGCAGCGATCTGAGCGGCCATCCGGAGCTGGAGGTGGAGCCGGTTCTTGAGCGGGCTCGGGCGGCCCGGGAGGCCGGGGCCCATCGCTTCTGCATGGGCTGGGCCTGGCGCGACATCCGCGACGGCGCCCCCTTCGAGGCGATGCTGGCGATGGTGCGGGGCGTGCGGGAGCTGGGTCTGGAGGCCTGCGTGACCGCCGGCATGCTCAGCGGCGTGCAGGCGGCAAGGCTGGCCGAGGCGGGGCTCACCGCCTACAACCACAACCTCGACACCAGCCCCGAGCACTACGGCCGCATCATCAGCACCCGCACCTACGACGACCGGCTCGAGACCCTGGAGCGTGTGCGCGCCGCCGGCATCCAGATCTGCTGTGGCGGCATCATCGGCCTCGGCGAGAGCGGCGCCGACCGGGCCTCGCTGCTGCGCGTGCTGGCCAGCCTCGATCCCCACCCCGAGAGCGTGCCGATCAATGGGCTGGTGGCGGTGAGCGGCACGCCCCTGGAGCAGCAGCCACCGGTGGATCCACTCGAGCTGGTGCGCATGGTGGCCACCGCCCGCATCCTCATGCCCCACAGCCGGGTGCGCCTCAGCGCCGGTCGCGAGCAGCTCAACCGCGAAGCCCAGATCCTCTGCCTGCTGGCGGGTGCCGATTCGATCTTCTATGGCGACACCCTGCTCACCACCTCCAATCCGGCCGTCGAGGCCGACCGGGCGATGCTGGCGGCGGCGGGCGTGCAGGTGCGGGGCGAGGCGGCACTGGCGCGATGAGCGTGCTGGTGGCGGCCTTCTACCGCTTCACCCCCCTCGCCGCGGCGACGCTGCCCGGGCTGCGCGAACGCCTGCTGGCCGCAGCTGAGGCCGGCGCGGTGAAGGGCACGGTGCTGCTCGCCTGCGAGGGGGTGAACGGCACGATCAGCGGACCGGCCGACGGCGTGGAGGCCCTGCTGGAGCAGTTGCAGGCCGCCGATCCCGGCCTGGCGCAGCTGGAGGTGAAGCGCCACACGGCAAGCGGGCAGGTCTTCCATCGCCTCAAGGTGCGGCTGAAACGGGAGATCGTGACCCTCGGGCAGCCCGAGGCCGATCCCACCGCAGTGGTGGGCACCTACGTGGCCCCCAGCGACTGGGATGCCCTGATCAGCGATCCCGAGACCCTGCTGATCGATACCCGCAACGGCTACGAGGTGGCGGTGGGCAGTTTTGAGGGGGCGATCGACCCGCACACCTCTCACTTCCGGGAATTCCCCGCCTGGGTGGAGCGGGTGCTCCGGCCCCTGGTGGCCCAGCGGCGTCCGAAGGCGCTGGCGCTGTTCTGCACCGGCGGCATCCGCTGCGAGAAGGCCACGGCACACCTGATCCAGGCAGGCTTCACGGGCGTGCATCACCTGCAGGGGGGAATCCTGCGCTATCTGGAGGAGGTGGATCCTGCCCAGAGCCGCTGGCAGGGCGAGTGCTTCGTGTTTGATCAGCGCGTCGCCCTCAACCACCGGCTCGAGCCCGGCAGTCACAGCCTCTGCCACGCCTGCCGCATGCCCCTCTCTCCGGCCGATCGGGAACACCCCGACCACTGCGAAGGGGTGAGCTGCCACCATTGCGCCGCCCGCTCCACGGCCTGCGATCGGGCGCGCTACGCCGAACGGGAACGCCAGGTGGCGCTGGCCAGCCAGCGCGGTGAGGCTCATCTCGGTTAAGTTTCGGCGAGACGAATCCGGGAGCGCGTGATGGCTGAGGGCCAGGGGATGCCGGCTCCCGGCGAGGGCGAGCCGCAGCGCGGCCGAGGCCAGGGGCGTCGCTGGCTGCGGCCGCTGCTGGCCCTGCTGCTCATCCTCTGCCTGGCCATCCCGCTGCTGCTGCGCCCCCCTGCGATGCAGGGGCCTCGGCCGCTGAACGCCACCACCCTCGGCCACAGCGAGCCCCGGCCCGTGGGCGAGCGGGATCGCTACAGCACCCTGGCCAGTGCTCCGGCAGCGGTTCGTGCCGCGCCGCGCATCACGCTGGGAATGCACATGAAGAACGCCTACAACCTCAGCGTGCCCGAGCAGACCTTCATGGCCGACGGCTGGTACTGGATCAGCTGGCCGGAGGCGGTGCAGCAGATCATCGACGCCAACAAGATCGATACCGACAAGCTGGTGGAAATGGTGAACAACATCACCGGCAACGACTTCAGCGTGGAGCCTGACAGCGAAGCACCGATCCTCAGGCCTGATGGCCGCCGCTATCAGCTCTTCCGCTTCTCCGGCAGTTTCTACATCGATCAATTCGATCTCGCTGACTATCCCTTCCATGCCCTCAGCCTGCCCCTGCTCTTCGAGACGCAGCCGCTGAGCTTCTCCCTCGATGGACCCACGCCGGTGCTGTTGGTGCCAGAACCCCGCCAGAAGGGACTGGTGGGGGCCTACGCCACGATCAAGGGCTACCGCGAAGTGGGTGTGAGTGTCGATCCGATGATCCATCATTACGCCACCGACTTCGGCCATGGCGGCCGCCAGGACTATGCCCT
>Ga0169931_10004662_pt1 | contig 21215 bp, 26 predicted proteins | sample Kivu_15m_20L_FD_129675 | JGI IMG/M metagenome (GOLD analysis project Ga0169931, IMG submission 129675) | Freshwater microbial communities from Lake Kivu, Western Province, Rwanda to study Microbial Dark Matter (Phase II) - Kivu_15m_20L... | ecosystem: Environmental > Aquatic > Freshwater > Lake... | reverse complement strand
TCGTAACTTCGCGATTAACCTTTACCGCTCCAATGAGTTCTCCAATATGGCTCAGGCTGAACGTCTCTGCAAATTTGGCCTAGATACCCTCAAGAGCATTTTTAGAATGAAATAGCCCTGATCAACTAGTGGTCATTATTCTGGCTCATAACAAGGGTCTGTCCCCTAGCTACCCATTCATGACCCGATAGCCGATATCGCGGCGATAATACATGCCTTCAAAGCGGATTTTGTCGATCGCCGCGTAGGCATTGGCGATCGCGCCCTCAAAGCTATCTCCGAGGCCGGTCACCCCCAGCACCCGCCCCCCGTCGGCGAGAATGCGATCGCCCTGGTGGCGCGTACCGCCGTGGAACACCAGCGCCCCGGTAGCAGCGGCTTCTTCTAATCCCGCAATGTCCATACCCTTGGGGTAGCTGTCGGGGTAGCCCTCAGCGGCCACCACCACACAGGCTGCCGCGCCGGTCTGCCATTGCAGATCGAGGGTCTCTAATCGCCCCTCAATGCAGGCCAGCATCACCTCCTCCAGGGGGGTCTCCAGCAGGGGCAGTACCGCCTGGGTTTCGGGGTCGCCAAAGCGGCAGTTAAACTCAACCACCTGGGGCTCGCCCGCCGGGGTAATCATCAGCCCGGCGTAGAGAATGCCGCGATAGTCGATGCCGCGACGGCGCAGGGTGGCAATCGCCGGTTCCAGCACCAGCCGCTGCACCCGCTCGAGGATCTCAGGGGTCACCACGGGCGTGGGCGCGTAGGCCCCCATGCCGCCAGTATTGGGGCCGGTATCGCCCTCGCCAATAGCCTTGTGGTCTTGGGCGGGCACCAGGGGGCGAATGGTTTTCCCATCGGTCACCGCCAGCACCGAGGCTTCCTGGCCGGTCATGAAGGCTTCGATCACCACCTGACGGCCCGCTGCGCCAAACTTGCCGCTAAAGATGTCGGTAATGGCCTGGGTGGCTTCCCCCAGGGTGTGGGCCACGGTCACCCCCTTGCCCGCCGCCAGGCCGTCGGCCTTAATCACAAGGGGAGCTCCCTCCTGATTCAGGTAAGCCAGGGCGGCGGCTTCGTCGGTAAACACCTCAGCCTTGGCGGTGGGAATACCCGCTTCAACCATCAGCGCCTTGGCCCAGGCCTTGCTGGCCTCGATCTGTGCGCCCGCCTGGCAGGGGCCAAACACTTTCAGCCCCTGCCCTTGCAGATAATCGGTAATGCCGTCGGCCAGGGGCTGCTCGGGGCCAACCACCACCAGCTCCAGGTTATTGACCAGGGCAAACCGGGCAATGCCCTCAAAGTCGCCGGGGCTCATGGCCAGATTGCGGCAGTGGGGCAGGGTGGCGGTGCCGCCGTTGCCCGGTACGCAAACCACCTCGGTAATTTTGGGCGATCGCAGCAGCGACCAGGCCAAGGTATGTTCACGGCCACCGCTGCCGACCACAAGAGCTTTCACAGGCAATTTCCAAAAATGCGACCCCCATTTTCCCACGTTGCCACCTAAAACGGCCGCCTAATTCCCAGGATAAACAGGTTCTGCCCTAGCTCCGGCTACCGCACCAGCACTCCAAACTTGTCTACCGACGGCGGCGAGGGAATTTTTCGGGGTAGGGTGACCGTCACCGTTGTGCCCAGTCCGAGCTGACTTTTGACGGCAATGGTACCGCCCATAATGGTCACCAGGGATTGCACAATGACCAGCCCTAGCCCCGTGCCAGGGCGATGGCGACGGATGGTTTGATCCACCTGGCGAAAGGCTTCAAAAATGTGGGGCAGATGCTCCTCGGCAATGCCAATGCCGGTATCGGCAACAGTGAGCCTGACCTGATCCAGCTGGGTGTCGGTGAGGGTCACCAGTACCTGGCCGCGATCGGTAAATTTGATCGCATTCGAGACCAGATTGGTCAATACCTGGCGGAAGCGGTGCTCGTCGGTGGTCACCACCGCATTGTCTAGCTCCAGATCGCTGCCTAGGGTGAGGGTCTTGGCGTCGGCCAGCGATCGCAGATCCGACAGGGTAGCCTGGACTAGCCGATGGAGGTTGACCGGAGCGGGGGTGAGGGTGAGGCGCTGGGCCTCCAGCTTCGACAGATCGAGGATATCGTTGACCAAGTTCAGCAGATTTTTGCCGTTGGTAAAAATGCGCGTCACCATTTCTGCCTGACGGTCGTTCAGCGCTCCCTTGGTCTGGTTGTCCAGAATTTGCGAGAACCCCAAAATCGCGTTGAGGGGCGTACGCAACTCGTGGGACATCGTGGCCAAAAATTCAGACTTGACCCGATAGGCCTCAAGCAGCTTCAGGTTTTGGTCTTCGATGTAGCGGCGCTGACGCTCCAGTTCTTCATTCTGCCGGGTCAGCAGCACATTGGTCTGCTGGAGCTGGGCGAGGGCCTTGGCCTCCCGCTGTTCAGCTTCGTATACCCGCAGGGCGTTGCGCAACAGTAGGGCCAGGCGATTGGGTGATACCCGTGTTTTCACCAGGTAGTCGCTGGCCCCGGCCTTCATCAGATCAACGGCGATCTGCTCATCGCCCTGGCCCGTTAACACCACCAGTGGAATGGTCACGCCCTCGGCCCGCCACTGACGAATCAGGGATAGCCCATCTTGCTCCGGCAGGCGATAGTCCAGAAAAACGCAGTCGCAGGGGTGGGTATTGAGGTGGGCGATCGCCTCCCCAGCACTGGTGACCTCCGTCACTCGCACGGCTAAGTCGGCCCGATCTAAGGCCCGACAAATGGCCATCCGATCGACCCTATCGTCGTCCACCAACAAAATGTCTAGCGTGTTCATCATTCCCTTCAATCCTTGCTTCTATATGGCCTGCGGCGGTAACCCTTAGGCCGCTTAGGGAATCTCACACAGTGCCCAGTATTGGTTTAGGGCAACCATGATCTGGGTGAACAGATCAAAGGTCATGGGCTTGATAATGTAATCGGCCACATTCAAGCGATAGGCTCTAGTCGATCTTGGTCAGCATCTGAGGTGGTTAGCATGACCACGGGGATAGACTTGAGCGTCTCATCCTGGCGGAGTTCCTGGAGAAACTCTAGCCCATTCATCTGGGGCATATTGATATCTAGAAGCACCAGCCGCTGGTTAAGCTGTTAGGCATTCAGACTGCACTAGTACAGTCGCCATGAAAGCCTTACAGCAAGGGCCTTGCATCAGTCAGCATGCAATTTAGATGCTCAACAGCTTGCCCGGAATTGCTGGGGAAGCGGGGTCATTACCGCGCAACATGGCCAGGGCATCTAAGCCGTTGTGGGCAATGTACAGGGGATTTTCAATATTATTCCGTCTAAATGCCCGCTGAACATTCATGGCATCTACTTCGTCGTCTTCGACCAATAGAACATTGACAGTCCGCGTTTTCATTCTGTGCTCCTGGGACAACAGCGGGGGCAAAGTCTAGCTAGACCCGAATGATGGCATGCGCTTAGCCCTCTCCAGCTATATTGTAGAAAGCCCAGGAGAGGTTTCTATCTGCCCAAGGGAAGACTCTCGGCGGCCGGTGGCCCTGGCCGCAGCTCTTGCCGTAGCTCTTTAAGGTGGGGCATTTGGGCGGTCAGCGCCTGGGGATGAATACCGGCTCGGTGAGCCGCCAGCAGTCCGATCGCCTCCAGGTAGGAGGCCACCCGCACCGCTGGCACGCCGAGGGATTCTGGACCGACGGCCAGGGTGGTGGTGTTGGCTTCGACGGCGATCGCCAGGGTCTGCGATCCCAGGCTCAACAGCGCACTGCCTCCGCAGGCACTGGCCGGTACCACAATGGCATCCACCTGGGTAGCCCACAGGGTACCCCCAGCTTGGCCCCAGGGGGCATCTAGAGCAGAATTCAGGGCAGGGCCCACCATAAATTGCGGGGCCCGGCTTAACCCCGCCAGGACACAGGGTAAAAACGTGTAGCCCAGCTCTTCGGCGGCAGATTTGGGTGAAATGCTGGCATCTAGGGGCAGGGGGCTGAGGGCCGGAGCATGGGCGCAGGGCACCCGCAATGTCCGCACAATTAAGTGACTAATCACCGCTTCGGCCCCCGCCAGGGGGTCTACCCCCTGGCCCTGGCGGTAGTCCTGGAGGGCATCGGTATCGATGTCGTCGGGAAAGCGGGCCACGACGGCAATGGCGTCGGCCCCGGCGGCGATCGCCCGCTCCGCCGCCCGCAGCAAACTATCGGGCCGCTGAATCGTGCCCCAGGTCGCCCCCGAGGCTGCCGTGCGGAGCTCTACCCCCAGGGGGACATCGGTGACCACATAATCCGTTAAATCTAGCCCCAGGGTGGCCCGAGCCGCATCTGCCGCTTGCAGGTGCCGCCAGCGCAGATCGGTTTCAATGGCCGCATCGAGCACCAGGCCAATGCGGTTGCGGTGCACCGGGCGCAGGCCCCAGCGGCCCGCTGCAAACTGGTCAAGGCCATAGCCCTCCACGTAGCAGGCATTGGGCAGAGGCCAGTAGAGCTGAGCCCCGTTCATCACATTGGGGTGGGTAATTAGGGTGTCGACCACCGAGGCGATCGCCCTGGCCACCGGCAGGGCATCGCCCGCATAGCCCCCCACCGCGGCACCGATGCCAGTCGGCACCACCAGCACCACGGTATAGGGACGACGACCAAGGGCAGCGGGGGACATAGAGGTTATAAGCCTAGGACAGGGTGGTCACCACCGCTTCTACAGTGGCCATTTGGGTGGCGGCATTGACCTGGGTAATGGCCCAGCGCAGGGGCTCGCCCTGCTCGGCCAGGGCCGCCTCGATCGCGTTGACTAGATTGCCGCTGGCGGCTGCCAGGCTGATCTCAAGGGTGATGAAGTGGGTGGCAAGCGCCATCGGTCGGTCTGACTCGAAAGAATAACTTTTCCCGTTGGAGGGTGTGGTGTCTAGCCGACGGGTTTCCTAACTGGTGGGCAGTGCCCACCCTACAGTCTGCCCACCAGATCCATCGCCTCGCAGGTCTTGGGATGCCGATCCCACGGGTTCCTTGAATGGTGGGCAGTGCCCACCCTACGATTGAGGCAGGGGCGGCTTACCCTTGACCAAACTGCTTTTTATATACGATATCTTCCTTCTCGGTCTCCAGCTTGATATCGGAGCGGGGGTAGGCCACGCACAGCAGCGCGTACCCCTCGGCCTGCAGCTCAGCACCCACTCCCATGCCCTCGCTCTGCTCGACCTCGCCCTCCAGCACCAGGGCCGCGCAGGTGGTACAGACCCCCGCCCCACAGGAGGTGGGCAGGTCGAGCCCAGCCGCCTGGGCAGCCTCTAGAATGGTCTGATTGTCCGGGACGGTAATGGTCTGAGTGGTGCCCTGGTGGCGAACTTCGACGGTGTAGCTGATGGCCATAGCGGGTTGAGCGAAGGGAGTAACGAGAGGACGACTGCAATCCAAATCTCAACCTAATCATCCCACCGGGTCATCCCACTGGGAAGGTACGGTCAAATTCTTCCAGCAAATCGTCCATTTCTTCGATCGCCTGGTTCACATCAATGCGCAGGGTGCCCAGGTCAGGCTGCTCTAGCAGTTGAATTAGCGCTTCCCGCTTGGCCCGAATCGTGGTGATGCGATCGCGAATTTTGGTCAGTTCCATGGCGTCCCCCGTCTAGCGTTTCCTTCGACAGCATAAACAACTTTACCGCCCAGCGCACCGGCAGGGCGCGGATAGGCCTATGAAGAACCCCAGATTTTAGCCACCCCGCCCACCCACCCAAGACGGGGCAGACACACGGGTCTGCCCCTACCCACCCACCTCTCCTACCCTTCTCCGCCACAAAACGGCATGATAGTCAGAAGTAATCTTTCCACCGAGGGCTGTATGCTGGGGCGAATTAAGTTGGGGCGAATTAACCTAAGTTTGGTGCTGTTGGCCGTGGGTGGAGTGCTCACTGTGATGGGCTTTATTGCCTATTTCCAAGATAATTCCACCCTCAATCTGGTCGGCTTCTTCTACGGCATTCCGGTTTTGCTGGGGGGGTTAGCGCTGCGGGCCGCTGAACTAGAGCCTGCTCCCTACACTCAGCCCACCTCCCCTGAGGTGCTTAAACTGCGCGAAGAGCAGGCCACCGCGACCCAAAATCAGGTGCGCCAAGACATCACCCGCTACCGCTACGGCCAAGAAGCCCACCTGGATGTGGCTCTGCAAAAGCTCGGTCTGAGCCCCTCGGGGCAAGAGTGCCCCGAACTCAGTGGTCTGCATGAAGCCGAAATCGAAGGTAGCTACGCCCTGGTTCTGGAGTTTGACTCGTCCCAGCTGCCCTTTTCCACCTGGATCGAGAAAAAAGCCAAAATCGAAGCTTTCTTTGGTCCTAACGTGCGCGCTGAGCTCAGCCAGCCCGTGGAAGGCCAGGTAAATTTGGCCCTGGTGACCTTGCTGGAGCCGGCGGCGGTGGAGAGTTGAGGTGGGTAGGGGCAGACCTCTGTGTCTGCCCGGTATTGGGCGGATTGAGGGTGGGTAGGTGAGCGGGTAGGGGCAGACCTATGTGTCTACCCTTTAGAGTGGATCGGTAGGGGCAGACCTCTGCCCTGGATTGGGTGGGTGGCATTTAGGGTTAACGGACTGACGGCATGACGGGGAATTCTTTGTTTTTGCAAAGCCAGCAAACGATCGGGGCGGCCATTAGGTCTGCTGGTCGCTGTTTGATTTTGGTGGCGGTGCTATGGAGCCTGGCCGCCTGTGGGGTGGCGACCGTCCAGGCCAGTACAGATTATCAAACGATTACCCCCAGCCCCGACGGGATCGGTCGAGTCTACCTCGGTCGAGAAATTGCCCAGACCATGGGTCACCAGGGGGCTGGGTGGCTCGATCGCCCCAGCCGAGTGCTCCAGGAAAGGCCCCAGGCGGCGATCGCGGCCTTGGATCTGCACCCCACCGACATCGTGGCCGACATTGGTGCGGGCACCGGCTACTTCGCCCGCCGCATGGCACCCCTCGTCCCCCAGGGCCGAGTGATAGCGGTGGATATCCAGCCCGAAATGCTGGCCCTGCTCAAGGCGGAACTGGACACCAAGGGAATCCAGAATGTAGAACCTGTGCTGGGCCAGCTCGACAGCCCCAACCTACCTCCCAACTCCATTGACCTGGCCCTGATGGTGGATGCCTACCACGAATTCGCCTACCCCCGCGAGGTGATGCAGGGCGTGGTGGCGGCCCTCAAACCCGGCGGGCGGGTGGTGCTGGCGGAATACCGGGCCGAAAACCCCATGGTGATGATCAAGCGGCTGCACAAGATGAGCGTGGCCCAGGTGCGCCGCGAAATGGCCGCCGTGGGATTGACCTGGGTGAAAACCGACGACAGCCTGCCGGAGCAGCATCTGCTGTTTTTTCAACGGCCAGCCTGAGCAACCTACCGAGTCAGCCCATGTGAGACAATTAAACCGTATTTATGATTCTGATCCAAGGACGTCGACCCATGCTGAAGCGGCTGGCCACAGTACTTTTGATTGTTTTTGCTGCCACCCTCCAGAGCTGTGTGGGCAGCGGTGGTGGGCTGCAAGCCTATGCCGACACCTACTCGGGGTACGAATTTTTTTACCCCACTGGATGGGTTGAGGTGAAGGTGCCCGGTGCCGCCGACGTGGTGTTCCACGACTTCATCCACGAGACCGAGAACGTCAGTGTGGTGATTAGCGAGGTGCCCGAGGGCAAAGACCTGGACGATCTGGGTACCCCGACCGAAGTTGGCTACAAGCTCTCCAAGAGCTTTAGTGCCCTGTCAGGAGACACCAGCCGCGTGGATCTGCTCAGCGCCCAGCGCATCAACACCGCCGACAACAAGACCTACTACATTCTGGAGTACCTGGCCGACCTCCCCGCCGGGCCGCGCCATAACCTGGCCAGTGCCATTGTGCGCCGGGGCAAGCTGTATACCTTCAATGCCTCCACCGACGATGTCCGCTGGGAGAAGGTCAAAGACATGATGAAGCAGTCGGTCGCCTCGTTTAAAGTGGCTTAGTTCTGTCTACCCCGACAACCCGCTGCGGGTGGGATAGCTACGTAGCAGGCTATACATGCTCTGGGTATTGAAACTGCGGGGATCCATGCGGCTGCCGGAGCGATCCACGGCCCGGTGGGTGGTAATGCGATTATCGGGAACCGTCGTTTGGGCGAGGAGCCAGGCGAGGGAACTGTACTGGGCCTGGGTGTAGCCACTGTGGCTGTGGCTGTTGTTCATGCCGTCGCCCGGCGTCTCTAGGGAAATGTGATAGGCAAAATTGTTGACCGATGGGGGAAACGCCGGGTTGGTGCGCGCCGTCTCTGGGCCATTAGGGCCATCAAAGACTGAGTTTCCGGCCCCAAAGGCTCGTTTCTCGGGAGGCACGATATAGTAAACCGTGCCGTCGCGGCCAATCAGGCTGTGGTAGCTCACCTGGTCTTGGTCGCGGGGATGGTGGGTGCGAAATAGGTTCAGGGCACTCTGGGCCGAACCCACGGTTTCGTGGAGGACGACGATAAAGTCGTTCTGAACGGGCTGACCGTTGATATCGGTGAGAAAGCGATCGCCGTAGTTGCTGGGGTCAGCCAAGGCCGTAACCTGGCGGGGCGGGGCGGCCTGGGCCAATTCTACCTGGGGGGCAGCAAAGTCCGTGGGGCCAGGCTGATCAGCCTTGAGGGGCTGTAGCGCTAGGATCGCGGTAGTGTGCATGGGGGGTAGCCCCGTTACCGTCAGCCGGGGTTGTAACGGCCCTGAGGCCCGTGCTGGCCCCAGACCCAACCCCAAAACCAGGACTAACAGTCCCCCTAACCCTGCCAATATCCAGCGACGAGCCACGGCCATCTTTCCTTGGTATGTATAGTTAGACTACTTTGTAGCGCGAAATGGGCCAAATGGAAGGTCAAGGTTAGAGTGTGCCAACTAAATACCTATTTGGGATCTTGCCGCGACCGGCCCAACGGGCCGAGTTCGCGTCCTTGGAAAGGATATTTTTTTAGTTGGGATACTCTCAGATGAATCGAAGGGGAATGGATTAAGAGGCCCAGCGATCGAGGGCGCGCTGCCCTCCCCAGCGCACCACAATTTCGTCATCGTAGTTGTCGGCAATGCGAATGACCGTGGTAACCGAGTGGTTCAGCTCCAGGCGATCGCAGGATTCTCCCACCAGGCTGTGCTCAAACACAATGTCGTCTTCTGCGTCGTAGGCAAAGCGGCCAAAGTAAATGCCGTTGTTTTCGCGCAGAAGGTAGTAGCTGAGTTCGGGGGTGAGGTCAATGTCAGACACGACGTAGGCTCGGGTGGTAATTAACGTCTCATCCTGATGCCAGGGCACGACCCGAGTGGAGGCTACCGCCGACCCCAGATTGACAATGAACAGGGGTTCATCTTCAAAAACCACCAGTGCATCCCCAAATAATTCGTGCATCCAGGGCAAAATGCGATTGTACACAGCCTCTTGGCCGGGGGTTCTAAACTCCATAGCTGCTCATAGGAAAGGGGCGGAGTGGCCTTAGTGCTGAGGCATGGGGCCTAACCATTAGACCAGGGCCGGGAGACTAAAGCTATCACCCATTGTCTCATCCTGGCCGATAATTCCAGTGGGTGATTGGCAGAGACCAGCAAGTTTAGACGTAGGCTGAGGAAGGTCAACTCGTTCTGCACCCCCGCCTCGACCTATGTCCTGCATTGTGTTTACCGACCTCGACGGCACCCTCCTGAATGGGGAAACCTATGCCTACCAGGCCGCCCTGCCCACCCTGGCGAAGCTGAAGGAACAGGGTATTCCCCTGGTGCCCGTGACCAGCAAAACTCGCCAGGAAGTCGCCCAGTTGCGCCAAGACCTGGGGCTGCACGACCCCTTTGTGGTCGAAAACGGCAGCGCCATCTATATCCCTCTCCACCAGACCCAGTTTGCTCTGCCACCGGGAGAAGACGTCAACGGCTACCGTGTCCTTCAACTGGGCTGTAACTATGTCACTGCTCGGGCCGGGCTCAAGGCGATCGCCCAGGATCTAGGCCGTCCCCTCAAGGGCTTTGGCGACTGGGGGATCGAGCAGGTGGTGCAGCTGACCGGGCTGTCCCCTGAGGCGGCTAAGCAGGCCAAGGCCAGGGACTTTAGCGAGCCCTTTATGACCCCCCAAAATGTGCCCGCTGCCCAGCTGCGCGAGGCCGTGGAGGCCATGGGGTTTCGGGTCGTCCTGGGCGATCACTTTTCCCATTTAATTGGTGCCGAGGCCGGCAAGGGGAACGCGGTGCATCGGTTGGTCAGCCTCTACCAGGGGACCCAGCCGCCCATCACGACCCTGGGACTGGGCAACAGCCCCAACGACCTGGATATGCTTGAAAACGTCGATTACCCCATTGTGCTGCCAGGCCCCAACGGCCCCCACCCCCAGCTGGCCGATCGAGGCTGGCCCATTGCTCCGGCCCAGGCCCCAGAGGGGTGGGCGCTGGCCCTAGAGGCGGCCTTGGCTGAGGTCATCGCTGGTTCCTGACGACCCATTGATTTTGCTGATCCACCACACAGAGTTTTGAAGCTCCTGTGAATCCTGGGGAATGCGGTCGTAGTGCACCTAGCCGTTCGCTAAAGTACGGAGGGATGAGCCCTGGCCTCGCCTCCCCGATGGGTGAGCCCGCTGTCGAGACCCTGGCCCCCCGGCCCGGCGGATAGGCCGAGAGTTGGTCAGGGTAGTCTTTGAGAAGAACTCGCCAAGGAAACAGGAGCTGGAAACATGACGCTGAGTGGAGTTGAGCTAATCACCGAGACCTTGGCCATTGTGCCCTTGCTGTTGCTAATCACCTCGGCGTTTTTGGCCCTAGAGTGCTTGTTGGCCGTGGTGGGCCAACGGCAGCAGCCCCCGACGACTCTGCCCGCCGATCTCTCCCTAGCGGTGGTGGTACCCGCCCACAACGAAGCCGGGGGCATTGGGCTCACCCTCGGGACCATCGTGCCCCAGCTCCGAGAGGGCGATCGCCTGGTGGTGGTCGCCGATAACTGCACCGATGGCACCGCCGCCGCCGCTCGTCAGGCCGGGGCCACGGTGATTGAGCGCCAAGACCTGACCCAGCGGGGCAAGGGCTACGCCCTCGACTTTGGCCTCCGCCATCTGGCCGCCGATGCCCCCGATGTGGTGGTGCTGGTGGATGCAGACTGTAATCTTCAGGCCGGTAGCCTGGCTGCCCTGGCCGCCCAGGCCCATCGCACCCACCGGCCCGCCCAGGCCATTTACCTCATGGAAAAGCCCCCCACCCCTGGGCTCAAGGACGGCATTTCGGCCTTTGCCTTTAAGGTTAAAAACTGGGTGCGGCCCCTAGGGCTCTACCGCCTGGGGCAGCCCTGCCTCCTCACCGGCACCGGCATTGCCCTACCCTGGCAGGCCGCTACGGCGGTCAATATCGCCAGTGGCCATATCGTTGAAGACATGAAGCTGGGGCTCGATTTAGCCCTCGTTGGCTTTGCCCCCCGGTTTTGCCCAGCGGCCTGGGTGACTAGCCGCCTCCCGAGTGGAGAACAGGCGGCGGCAACCCAGCGCACCCGCTGGGAGCACGGCCATCTGCAAATGTTTACCGAGTACGTCCCCCAGCTGCTGGGACAGGCGCTAGGTCTGGGACGACTCGATCTCTTGGCCCTGGCCCTGGAGCTGTCGGTGCTGCCCCTGACCCTACAAGTAATGGCGACGGTGGCGATCGCTGTCCTCAGCCTGGTTGCCACGGTGGTCGGCGTGGGCTGGCTCCCGGCCTACCTGGCCCTGGGGGCGCTGGCCTGTCTGGTGGCGGGGGTCGGTCTAGCCTGGTTCGGCTACGGTCGTAACGACCTCTCGTGGCGGGATATTCTGGGGGTACCGGCCTATATGCTGGGCAAGATCTCTATCTTCTCGAAGTTTCTGGTCAAACCCGAAAAAGCCTGGGTGCGCACCGAGCGCGATGGGTAATGTCTCTGTACGGATAGCCTACCGGGTGCAGCAGAATTACGCCCCTTTGGCTCGTTTCGCGGCATAGAGTAGGACTCTCCCATCCCAAGTAAACACCCGCCTACCTCGACAGCTATACTCCAGGCCTGAAGCCGTAAAACGGTTGGTCTACACAGCAACAGATCACCACAATCTCTCATCAACAGCCCTTGCTACCTCCGTACCCACACTCCAATGGCAGAGCCTAACCTTAGGTGATATAGCGGCACAAGAACGCATCTCACAAAGCTTGCCAGCCTATCGCCTTGGCAGTAGCATGGGTACTTAATTGTAGTTGCGCTGCCGAAATCATGGCTGGCCAATACTTCTCGGTGAAAGAAGCCTCTGAAATCCTCAGCTGCTCGGAGCAGTATGTTCGCCAGTTGCTCAGGTATGGTGAGATCATTGGCGAGAAGATTAGCAGTCGGTGGATTGTAGCTATAGAGTGTCTTTCTGCTAACTTTAAAGATCGTGATCAGGTCAGACAGGGAGTACCCCTCATGTCTCAAAATGAGGCAGTGGGCACGTTGGCGCACCTGATGATGGCGGCTGTAACGATAAATCCGTTGAAGCAGGCTCAAGGTCTCAGGGTAGATATCTCGGATCCATAAATGATGGGTTGGCATCTTCAGTTCCCTGTCTCCTAAACCTGACATACCTATAGCGGTTCTCACTCGGATGAGGTACAGGTCAATTGCCCAAGTCTATGAGTTCCAAGGCTTCTCTCAGTCGAGGTGTACCTCATGCGTTCAGGAACCGCTATATTACAGGCGGCCTCGGTTTCAGCTTGTTGAGCCAATCTAGAATGGCTGAGGAAATGCCAAATAGTTGAACGTTCCCATTACCCAGGCCCAGTACGAGGCGGTAATGGCGACCAACCCAGCCACTCAATACGATACCGATCGCTTTGTTGCGCCGAATAAGCCTGTTGTTGGGGTGACCTGGCATGATGCGGTGGAGTTCTGCGATCGGCTTAGCCGTCTTGGAGAGAATCGCCTGGCCAAGCAGACTGACAGACCATACCGGCTACCCTCTGAAGCCGATAGCCCCCTCGACAATAGTGGCCGCTTGATTAACCCCACCAGCCTGGCGAATAGCATCTTGCAGTCGAATAGCGTTTGCTTTGTAGGACGGATTGCCCAGCACCTTCTCGATGGCAACCCGTAGTTTGCCACTGTCAATTCCTTTCAAAGGAACCACTTCCCCCGTTCCCGTCCAAGCAATCCGGGCGGCTACACCGGGCTGATCGTTGGCAATGGGGATGGCAACCATGGGCACACCGTTGCTCAAGGATTCTAGGGTGGTGTTTAAACCAGCATGGGTAATGGTGAGGCTGGCCCGCTGAAGCAGATCCAGCTGCGGCGCATAATTTACCACCAGGGGGCGACCAGGGAGATGACCTAATGCCTCGGTTGTCATGCCGCCGCCAAGAACCAAGACGAGCTGGGCATCTAGATCTTGACAGGCCGCTGCGATCGCGCGAAAAACGTGCGCCAGCCGATTCTGCACCGTCCCCAGCGACCCATAGATCAAGGGTTGACCAGTTAGTTTTTCCCACGGAAACTCTATCGGTGCGCGGCTGAGGGGATTGGAGTAAGGGCCGGTGAAATGAAAGCATGGGGGCAAATTTTGCCGAGGAAACTCAAACTCAGGGGGCTGCTGACAGATCTGAGCCAACTTAGAAAACGCATCCTCTGGGTGGGTAAAGGCTGGCAGATGCCACCGCTGTCGATAGTCACTCACAACATCTGTAATTGGCTTAGCCGCCCGAGTCAGGAGGGTATACCCTAGCTGGTTGCGGAACTTGGCTAGGGGGCTAGGGCTATATCGCCAAGGGGTATTGAATGGGGGCGCGTAGGGGTCTCGATTAACCATGAGGGCGCAGCTAACGCTGACAAACGGCACGGCGAGATGGTGAGCTACTGTACTAGCGCCAAAGGCGATTTGATCAATTAACAGTGCCTCTACTCCCACCTGACGAATGGCCGCTGGAGCCTCCTCAAGCAGCACACCAGTCTGCTGTTTAAATAAATCTACGGTGTAGCGAAAGGCCTCAAAGCCACTCAGTTGACCTAGCTCCGAGAGACTGTTGGCCATCGCTCCTAGCGGAAAAGCGCTCTCACCAATGGCCTGAAAAGCGAGCCCAGCGACCTGGGTTTTAGCCTGGGCATCTAGCGTGCCAACGAGGGTGACACGGTGACCCCGCTGCTTCAGCTCGTAGCCCAGGGTGGTCATGGGGTTGAGATGGCCAGTCGCAGCGGGGCACAGTAACCCAAAGTGAGTCATGGGGTCTCTCCAGTGGCGATCGCCGCTTAATGGGCTAGTAATACCGAATCCGAGTCATATAACCCCGATTACAAAAAGGCCAATTCGTAGGGGCGAATGGCATTCGCCCTAAACCATTTCGGGGTGAGATATGTTGGCTAAGGCCCAGGTAAACATCAACTCTATCAGGCTTTATTTACCTTTCGTCAAAAAGCGATCGAGTTGGTTGGCAAAAGCCTCCGTATCCCTGGCACTAAAGGGCGGCGGCCCACCGGTTTCTACCCCGCCACTGCGCAGCTCATCCAAAAAATTTCGCAGCGATAGCCGCTCTCGAATATTGCCCGCATCGTAGAACTCGCCCCGAGGGTTGAGGGCATAGGCCCCCTTCGCGATCGCCGCCGCCGCCAGGGGAATATCTGCCGTAATCACCAGATCCCCAGACTCTAGGTGCTGGGCAATATAGGTATCAGCCACATCCAACCCCGATCGCACCTGCACCGCCTCAGTGTACGGCGACCCCGGAATCTGGAGCTCCTGGTTGGCCACCAGGGTGGTTTTGATCGCCACCCGCTTAGCCGCCCGAAAGAGAATTTCCTTAATCACATTGGGGCAGGCGTCGGCATCCACCCAGATCTGCATCATCTAGTCACCGATGAAACGACAGCACCGGTACAGTATGGCTAAAAACCCGGTTTCTCGGCCAGAATGCCAGTCATGTCGTAGCGCAGCGACGAAGAAACCGGGTTTCTGTCACGGCGGTTTAGGTTGGGCGATGGCCTGGGTCACGGCCTGGATCACATCCTACGGGCGCAGCGCCCAGGCCAGGAACCGCTCGGTGTAATACAGCGCCAACTGGTTACTGACCCCATTAAAGACCGCATCAAAGGCATGGTCAGCCCAGGGAATGTAAATCAACCCCGCCGAGTTGCCCGCCGCCCGGAGTCGTTCAGCCATGGCCTGGCCAAATTTTGCTTCAATAATGCGGTCTTTGCCACCATAGATCAGCAACGATGGCGGCAAATGGGCCGTCACAACCTGACTGGGGGAGGCCGCTATATAGCGCGCCTCCATCTGATCCGGCGTGCCCCCCAGAAAGGTTTCCAGCACGGAGCGCACATCTAGAGGATTGGGGCTCGGTAGGTCATAGTAGCCCTTGAGTAAATCCACCGGCCCGTAGTAGTCGACCACCGCCCGCAGGGGAAACGGCCCCGGTTGGTAGGCGGCCAACATCGCCAGGTGCGCCCCCGCCGATCGTCCCAGCACCGCCACCCGATCGGCATCGGTTTCGTACTCCTGGGCGTGGGCCTGGAGGAAGGACAGGGCCGCCTGCACATCCTCCAGCTGGCTAGGAAATCGATACCCTGGCGCATGGCGGTAGGCGATCGCCCAAACCACATAGCCCTGGTTGGCCATGTAGCGGGCAAAGGGCGCATTGTCCGCCGGGCTACCGGTTTGCCACGCGCCCCCGTAGATCATCACAATGGCTGGATACAGGCCGGATGGTTGGCCGGGGGGTTGGCTGGGTTGATAGAGGTCTAGGGTCAGCGGTACGCCATCGGGCTTGGCAAACAGGATGCCGGCGGTCTCGCGGACGGGGGCGATCGCAATGCCCCGAAAACTATCGGCCAGCACAAAGGGCCGAGGCCGCAGCTTCCCCTGGAGGATAGGCGAAAGGGCGGCGGGGTCAGCAGCGGCGTAATCGGCCCCGGCCACCTGAACCAGCGCCTGGTGCGCCGCCCGGTTTGCAGCACTCAACTGGCTCAAGGGAACGAGACTCAAGCTTAACGCCAGACAGCTGGCGGCCACGATCAGCCGACTCCCCCACCCTGGGCTGAGGGTAAGGAAACCACCTAGGACAAAAAGCAGGTTCCCCAAAATCAGCCAGGGGCTAATCTCGGGAGCCCCCACCGCCAGGGGCAGAAAAGCCCTTGTGGGAGCGGGCACCACCACCCAAAGGCTCAGCACCAGCAATAGGGTAGAGCCGATTCCAGCAATGAAATAGGTCAAGGGGCAACCCCATGGATGGCCTTGCCTACTATAGCGCTGGCCAGGGAGCCCAGGCATTCACGGCCTGTCTCTGACTGAGAATGGCGATCCGGGCACAGGCCTCCGCATCGGACAGGGCATCGTGGTGGTGGAGGGGAATGTCCAGGTAGTGGCAGACATCGGGCAGCTTGGTGGGGCGAATGTTCCAGGTTTGCCGGGCCAGCTTGACCGTGCAGACAAAGGCGGGCGCGGGGGGGAGAATGCCGTAGGCCTGGCAGCAGGCGTAGAGCACGCTGCGGTCAAAGGGGGCATTGTGGGCGGCAAAAAAGTCGGCCCCCGCCAGCATTGCCGCGATTTGGGGCCACCGCTCCTCAAAGGTGGGCTGATCCGCCACCTGCGACCAGGTAATGCCATGGATATGGGTGAACTCAAACCCCTGCCGGGGAGGCCGAATCAGGTAATGGGCTTTCTTAACCACCTGCCCCTGCTCGACCCGCACCAGGCCCAGGGAACAAGCGCTATCGCGGTAGCGATCGGCGGTTTCAAAATCGAGGGCGACAAAAGTAGTTAGGGGGGTAGTCATGGGAAAATTCTAAGGGCTTTTGGGTATCAGCTACAGGAGTCAGGAGCCAGGAGTCAGGAGCCGGGGGTCAAGAGCTGAATTCTGAATTCTGACTCCTATATTCTTTTTAAGCCAACCTGCCCCGGCTTACGTTGACACCCGTGTTTCTGGCCGCTAGATTTTTTGGGCCAAGAACTCGACCAGGCGAGTCACCTTGGCCGACAGGTGGCGATTCACCGGGTAGAGCGCATAGATAGTGATGCCCAGCGGCGGGTAGTCCGCCAGGATCGGGCGCAGGTGGTCTTGCTGCAAATCCGCCGCCACGATAAATTCTGGCAGCATGGCAATGCCCAGACCCGCCAGGGCCGCCGCCCGTAGCACTTCGCCGTTATTGCAGCACAGGGGGCCATGGATGGTGACGGTGTGGGGGGGCGCGGTGCCTAGGGTCCAGCTGTTGTCTTGGGCGCGGTGGCCGTAGTGGAGACAGGCGTGGTGCTTGAGGTCGCTGGGGTGGGTAGGCAGTCCCTGGCGTTGCAGGTAGGTGGGGGCGGCACAGACCACCAGGGGACAGGCCGCGAGCACATGGGCAATCAGCCCCGCACCGGGGGGCTGGGCCGCAATCCGCACGGTGATGTCGAAGCCCTCTTCGATGGGGTCGATGCGGCGATCGTTGAGCACCAGCTCCACGTGCAGGTCGGGGTACAGGGCCATAAACTCCACCAGCAGCGGGGCAAGGTGCAGGGTGCCAAAGGTCATCGGCGCGTTGATGCGCAGGCTGCCACGGGGCTCCTGGTGCAGGCTGGTGAGCGACAGTTCGGCAGCTTCTAAATCGGCGAGGATGGCGAGGCAGCGATCGTAGTAGGCCCGCCCCGCGTCGGTCGGGGAGACCTGGCGGGTGGTGCGATGCAAGAGCTGGGTTTGCAGGTGCTCTTCGAGGTTGATCACCAGCTTGTTCACCGCCGATCGCGAGAGGCCCATCTGCCGGGCGGCGGCGGCGAACCCACCGGCTTCGACCACCTGGGTAAAGGCGCGCATGCTTTCTAGTTTGTCCATTTTTTAGCGACAATCTGTCAATAAAACTAGGTATTGTCTATCGATGGGATTCAATATATCGTGAATGTATTCGGATGTTTCCAATCCATTGACATTGGAGGTGTCAACCATGATTACGATTCGTCCTGCTAGCGATCGCGGTGCCGCTAACTTTGGCTGGCTCGATACTCGCCACAGCTTTTCCTTTGGCAACTACTACGACCCCAACCACATGGGCTTTGCCAGCCTGCGGGTGATCAACGAAGACAAGGTCGCCCCCAGCCGGGGCTTTGACACCCATGGCCACCGCGACATGGAGATTGTCACCTACGTGCTGGAGGGGGCGCTGGAGCACAAAGACAGCCTGGGCACCGGCTCGATCATTCGCCCCGGCGATGTCCAGCGCATGTCGGCGGGCACGGGCATTCGCCACAGCGAATTCAATGCCTCTGATACCGCCCCGGTCCACCTGCTGCAAATCTGGATTGTGCCCGAGACCCAGGGTATTGACCCCGGCTACGAGCAAATCTATATTGATCCGGCAAACAAGCAGGGGCAGCTGCGCCTGGTGGGCTCCCGCGATGGCCGCGATGGCTCGGTTACCATTCATCAAGATATCAGCCTCTATGCCACCACCCTGGCCGAGGGCGAGACCGTAGACCATGTCCTAGCACCGGGCCGAGTCGCCTGGGTGCAGGTGGCCAGGGGGGCGATCGCCCTCAACGGCCAAGCTCTCACCGCCGGGGATGGAGCCGCCATTGAGGCATCCGTCGGGGACGACCTCGATCGCATCACCCTGACTGGGGCGGCCAATGAGGCCGAGGTGCTGCTGTTTGACATGGCCGCCTAGCAAGCTTGCCGGGGGTAGGGAACCCTTCTACCCCCGGCGGGATGTCCAGATCAGGCCCACTGATTCATACCCACTAATAAAGAGAGGAAAGATCTATGGCTGAACCCGTCATTGCCGATACTAAGCCCGTGGTCATGGAACTGGAGGCTGGCACCTACTACTGGTGCACCTGCGGCCAGTCGACCAACCAGCCCTTCTGCAACGGGGCCCACCAGGGTACTGAGTTTACCCCCCTGGCGTTCACCCTGGAGGAGAAAAAGCAGGTGGCCCTATGTGCCTGCAAATACACCCAAAACGCTCCCTTCTGCGACGGTAGCCACACCAAGCTCTAGAACGTCGGTATAGAAACCCGGTTTCTCGGCCAGAATGCAAGTCATATCGTTAGCGCAGCGACGAAGAAACCGGGTTTTTAGCCATCATGCTGGCCACGACAATACCCAAGCATTTTGCTTCCCGTTAGGGGCGGAGAGCCTGCGCCCCTAACGGGTTATCTTTTTGGCTGAAAATTTCCTGGCCTGCGATCGCTACCAACCCTGGGGTTGAAACTGGGCATCGTTGAGAATGACCACGCTGTCGCCCGACTGGGCCAGCACAAACAGCCCCTGGCGGTGGGCATAGCGAGCCACCTCGTCGGGGACAACCATGGCGGCGACGGCTCCCATGGCCCGCACGTCCCCATAGCGGGGCATTAGCCGTTTGAATTTGCCCAGGCGCTCTAGATGCTCATCGACATCGGCCTGGGTGAGCTTGCTTTTAACTTCCACCAAGATGGCGTTGGTGGTATTGACCACCAGCAGATCAATTTCTATCCCCTCATCTCCCCGACGGGCAGAGGCACCGGGGTAAAACTCGTGGACGGCGATGCCCCGCTCTTGAAACAGCCGCACTACGGCAGGGCGCACTTGCCATTCCACAAATTCGCCTAAGCGATTGCCCAGTTTGCCGAGCTGCTCGTTCATCTGCTGGTTTTGCCGGGTTAAGAGGCGCTCGGTTTCCTGAAACCGGCGATCGCTTTCCTGAAACCGGCGATCGGCGGCTTGGGACTGTTCCTTGAGCAGGCGCTCGGTTTCTTTTTGGGCGGCGGTGAGTTCGCCCAGTAAACGCCAAACATCTTCGGAGGTGGTGGCCATGGGTGAGCGGGTGAATGGTTGGTTTCTAAAGTTTAGCAAGGCCTACCCATCATGGCGTTCCTGTGCCCCAGGGTTGAGGGGCTTAGGATCGTCTAATCGGATGAGAGAATATAGCCTACCGTTCTGCCGTTCCCCCCTTATGCCCCAGGCGATTTGGCAGCCCCCCACGCTGCGGCAAGATGGCCTCGAAGACAGCGATCGCCGCGATCAACTGGATGACCTGTAGCCTGGGTAGCCTGAGATTTCGGCGAATTTTGAGCACCTACCGGCTGGGGTCTGCCCTCTTCCTGCTCCTGTTGGCGACCCTGGGGTCGCAGCTCTCGTCCTTGAGCATAGTGGTATGGGCGGCGATCGCCTGTGGGGCTCAGGTGGTGTTTGATCTGGCCAAGACCAGGCCCGCTGCTCAGCCCAAGGCCGAGTAGCCTGCCCGCTCAGTTGCCCGAACCATTCTTGGCATAACCGAACCTTAAACGATACTTAAACCACGCCATCCTGCGATCGCGGCAAAATGATCCTAGGAGATTCCTATGGCAGGTAGTAGACGGTGGTTATGATACAGAATAATCCGAATAATCTGACTCATTTTCCCCGGCAGGTGAACGAATCAACCCTTGAATTTGATGACTGGGCCAATAGGGTGCGCCATCAAATGATGACTTGCCTAAAAAAGCGACGAAGAGAAAACGAAGCGAATTCGCAGTAACCAATCCGATAGCCCGAAGGCGATCTCAAGGTTTTCTTGGAACTGGTAAATTTAGCTACAGATAGCAACTCATTTCAATCGTCCTCTCCGAGTTTTTATTCGAAAATATGATACTTTGGGCGGCTCAAGACAATCAATAAATGTCATGACGTCTTCGTAACTAAAGCGTATTTGAGGAACGCCCTTGACCATCAAAATCCAAGATCCTTTCTGATAGATCAAATACCATTTGCAGGAATCAAAGACTGGCTTAATGCAGGGATCTCCTTGTTTTGATGGTAAGCAAACTAAGCCCTGCTCAGAAGCCTTGGCAAATAGTTGATGGGGTATGGCCATGCCATCTGCCTAGATACAGCCGCCTGTGAAGGGCAATGGCTGACCTGCTTAGATGTGCTGAGTGGACAGGTATGGCAGGCTAATCAGAACCGAGAACTCCGGGTGTCTCAGATCGGTGACTATCTCAAAATTAGGCCAACCCAAAGAAGCCTCGCGGCTACTGCTCTATAGAAAGATGACTGCATCCCTCTGATTGGCCCACAGCTAAGAATGCTGTAAGCTGTTAGGCATTCAAACCGCACTAGTACAATCGACACAAAAGCCTTGCAGCAAGGGCTTTGCGGAAGTCAGCATGCAATTTATATGCTCAACAGCTTATTTCCCCTGGATAAATATCTTGGGTGATTCTCTCCTTAAACATTAGCTTTTAACCTGGTTGACTGACAAAAGTTGATCTCAGTTAACTGAGCGCATTGCTGTGCGGTGGTTTGGGAGATTGGATGGATGAAGGGGGAGCCAACGTTCTAAGCTTAGATACCACTCAAAAGCGTGA